>OCHB01000048.1_pt1 | contig 187292 bp, 159 predicted proteins | sample 1538731 | NCBI WGS metagenome assembly OCHB01 (sample SAMN04571721, study PRJEB22368) | human gut metagenome | biome: human gut; material: stool | host: Homo sapiens | place: Luxembourg | collected 2012-09-20 | reverse complement strand
CCGGAGAGGGAGAACCCCTTCGGCTTTCTCTCTTTTTGTATATAGGACTCGCAACGAGGCAAGGCAAGAGAGACACATGAACGCCCCCAAAGTTCCGAAAAGGTAAAAAGCTGTTCAAAGCGACACTTTTACCCCTCTCCCCCCAGCCGTGTCCCGCAGCAAAATATAGGGGAGCTGTCCAAAGGACGGAGGGGTTGATACAAGCCAAAGTTTCTAAGACAAAAAATATCTTGGATTTGCACAGTGGATTAAACCCCACCCCTCAGAAACTCCCGTCCCTGAGAGCTCGCCCCTGTACCGGAATGCTGAACAGGAGAGTAGTGCTAAGCCCCTCGGGAACGAGAGCAGAGAGGAATAGTACGATTACCGGACTTATGGCAATTTCGACGCCTTTCGATTTGATATATATGCTGTTAGAACTCGTGTATTTTGAAAGGTTTGTTACCAATTTGGGAAGCTAAGCGAGGAAACCCGCTATTGTACATTTTACCGGTCTTAAAGAGAACAAGACTTTCAGCACCGCTCAATAGGAACATATCGAGGAAAGTTTTCATATAGGCCGAAGTATCGGTCGTTTTATATCTGATGTGAATCACTTTTCCGGGTATAATATAGGTGCGGGGTAGTGTACTCGCTTTTGTAAGGAAACGTTCACTGTCGGAGGTTACTAATATTTTGTAAAATTCGGGTAAAGTATCTATGAATTTTTTTAATTCGATATAGCATTGTTCTATTAGTAACTCCTGTTCTCTGGGAGGAAGCGTTTCGTCCATACCCTCCGAGTCTTTGAAATCACCGAGTAATTCGAGGAATCGGAAGGAAGCGGCCACATATTTTCCCCCGATGTTTTTGTGATGTAAATCAATGAGCGATTGTAGTTTTTCGGAGGGTGTGAAAAGTTCTCTGAATAAGTTTGGAAACGCTTGGGTATGTATGATGCTGTTGGTGTAGATGTGATATTGTAGATATTGAGAGTTTAGAACGGTATCGTCGAATATTTTTTTATCGATGATACTTTGTCGGGAAGCATGAATATTAGGCAATGTGTCGATGACTACGATTTTAGAGTCGGATAGAGAGTATTTGATTTTTTCTTGTTCTATAATCCAGTTAATTTTATTGGGGAGCAAGTATTCGGTCAATTCGAACGGATAGGTCCAGTTGATTTTGAAGTCGATGTGTTTTTCCTTGCATAAGGAGTAAATAGACAATATTCCCCGTAGCTTGTCTGCCAATCCCGGATTGTAAATGGTATTGTCTACCATTATGATTATGCATTTGTTCCCTGTATGAATGCATGGTGAGTCGCTTGTTCCCGTTGAATAACGTTGTTGCAATAAATCGATAAACCATCTTGCAGACTCCTCTTTCATCTTTTTTACGGTTTTGGAAGATGGAGATTTATAGACCGAGTTGCAATAGTTTAGAATACGATTATATATGGAGGTAAACATGAACTTGCAATTCTTATGAAATGATTGTTGAGTATACTTAATCATTGAAAATGGGTGTTTGTATCATATTGATTTTTCTTAGACAAATATATAATATTATAATTTAAAAGGGAACGACTTTCTATATAGTTTATAAAATCTATTAAATATTTTTATACGGGTTGTCTTGTTCTGAAAATGTGTTTACATTTACAAATAAATTGTGAAATATAGTGCTATGAGACGGATAAATGCCATGGGAAAGCAAATCTTATTTTTATTGTTCATTTGTAGTATTTCTATTGTTCAAGCCGAGGAAAACCGTGTTATCGTAGGGGCTGAAAGAACGGCTGAATATTATCCTCTTTTGGAAGGAAAACGAGTAGCCGTTTTTTCCAATCATACGGGTATGATTGGTAATAGACATTTAGTAGATGTTTTGGTCGGAGAGGGTTTGAATGTGGTAACTATCTTCTCTCCCGAGCATGGGTTTCGAGGAAATGCCGATGCCGGAGAGCATGTGTCGGGGTCGATCGATCCTAAGACAGGAATAAAAATAAGTTCGCTGTATGATGGAAAATCAGGACGTCCGTCGGACGAATCTATGCGTATGTTCGATGTTCTGGTAGTCGATATTCAAGATGTGGGACTACGGTTTTATACCTACTATATTTCAATGGTTAAGTTGATGGATGCATGTGCCGAACATGGTCGTATGGTGATTGTTTTGGATCGTCCGAATCCTAACGGTCATTATATCGACGGGCCTATTCTTGATATGAAATATAAATCAGGAGTAGGTTGGTTGCCTATACCGGTAGTGCACGGTATGACTTTGGGAGAATTGGCTCGTATGGTAAACGGGGAGCGTTGGCTCTCCGATGGTCGCATTTGTGATTTGACTGTAATACCGTGTAAAAATTATACACATCGAACTATGTATGAACTTCCCATTCCTCCTTCTCCTAATTTGCCGAATATGAAATCGATATATCTTTATCCGTCGACTTGTTATTTCGAGGCGACTCCGGTAAGTTTGGGCCGGGGAACCGATTGGCCGTTTCAAATTTATGGACATCCCAACATGGTAGGTTATACGTTCTCTTTTACTCCTCGTAGTGTGCCGGGAGCGAAAAATCCTCCTTTGTTGAATAAGAAATGTTACGGTGTGGATTTGACTCGATTATCCAATGAAGAAATATGGGAAAAGGGTATTAATTTCGATTATGTGATAGATGCTTATCGCAACCTTAATTTAGGAGATCATTTCTTTCGCCCGTTTTTCGAGAAATTGATAGGTGTGGATTATGTACGTGAAATGATAAAGGCGGGGAAATCGTCCGAAGAAATAAAGGCTATGTGGCATGATGACGTAGAAAAATTCAGAGAGCAACGTCGTCCTTATTTATTATATGAAGAGTAATAACCATTAAATTTAATAAAAACAAATGACACCTGCTGTTGTCTTGATCACCATTTTTGCTTATTTCATTGTGTTGTTCGGTATTTCCTATATAGTAGGACATAGAGCCGATAACCAGGGCTTTTTTGTGGGTAATCGTAAATCTCCTTGGTATGTTGTAGCTTTTGCCATGATTGGCTCTATGATTTCAGGCGTAACATTCATTTCGGTTCCGGGTATGGTTGCGGCCAGCGGCTTTTCCTATTTACAAATGGTTTTAGGTTTCGTGGTCGGACAGATACTGATTGCTTATGTGCTGGTTCCGCTATTTTATAAAATGAACTTAGTTTCCATTTATGAGTATTTGGAGAACCGGTTCGGCATGTCTTCCTATCGTACGGGAGCTTGGTTTTTCTTCATATCCAAGATGTTAGGTGCTGCGGTAAGATTGTTTTTGGTCTGTGTGGTTTTGCAGTTACTCGTTTTCGGGCCGATGAAGTTACCATTTCTTTTAAATGTAATTTTTACAGTAGGATTAGTTTGGCTTTATACCTTTCGAGGTGGAGTAAAGTCATTGATTTGGACCGATACGTTGAAAACCGTGTGTCTCATTGTTTCTGTCATATTGTGTATTTATTATATCGCTACCGATTTGCATTTGGACTTTGGCGGTTTATGGCAGACGATAAACCAATCGGATATGTCGCGCATGTTCTATTTTGACGATGTGAACGATAAGCGATATTTCTTTAAACAATTCTTGGCAGGGGTCTTTACGATGATTGCCATGAATGGTCTCGACCAAGACATGATGCAACGAAATTTGAGTTGCAAGAACTTCAAGGATTCTCAAAAAAATATGATAACTAGCGGTATTTCGCAGTTTTTCGTAATATCTCTGTTTTTGATGCTGGGCGTTCTTTTGTATGTATATGCCGAGATAAACGGCATTCAAGCTCCACAAAAGAGTGACGAATTGTTTCCTATGATTGCGACACAAGGATATTTTCCTGTAATTGTCGGAATTTTGTTTGTTGTCGGACTTATATCTTCGGCATATTCGGCAGCAGGCTCGGCTTTGACCGCATTGACAACTTCGTTTACAGTCGATATTCTGGGTGTGAAAGGTAAAAGCGAAGACCAAGTTGTCAGGCTTCGTAAGCGAGTGCATGTGGGTATGGCCGTGGTCATGGGTATTGTGATTTTTGTTTTTAACTTGCTCAATAATACGAGTGTCATCGATGCCGTTTATATTTTAGCCAGTTATACCTATGGTCCTATATTGGGGTTATTTGCTTTTGGTATATTTGTAAAGAAGCAGGTAAAAGATAAGTACATACCATTGGTTGCCATACTTTCACCTATTCTTTGCTTTATATTAGATCGGAATTCTCAGACTTGGTTCGGAGGGTATTCGTTCAGTTATGAATTACTGATATTGAATGCTCTGTTCACATTCATAGGTTTATTGTTCCTGATAAGGAAACAGACCCCCGGATCCACAAAATCATAAGGTGTATGAAGTACAGTATTTCCGGTATCATAATAGGGCTTGTTTCTCTTCTTTCATCTGTGTCTGCGGGCGAATGGATTCGTATCAATCAATTAGGTTATTTGCCCGAATCTCCTAAGGTAGCGGTATTTATGAGCGAAGGAAAAGCTGCTGTGGAAGAATATGTACTTGTCGAGGTGTTTACCGGGGAGATTGTGAAGCGGTTTGATAATCCGAAAAAGGCGAATACATGGGGACGTATGCAGTCTGTTTATCGTCTCGATTTCAGCGATTTTAAAACAGAGGGAACTTATGTGTTAAGAGTAGGGGAAACTATGTCTCCTCGGTTTGTCATAGGTAATCGGGTATATGACGGAACCGCCGATTTCATCTTGCGGTATATGCGACAGCAACGTTGCGGTTTTAATCCGTTCGAACGGGACAGTTGCCATATTCACGATGGATATATCGTTTATCACCCGACGAGAAATGGCGAACGAATCGACGTTCGGGGTGGTTGGCATGATGCGAGCGACCAGTTACAATATGTCACCACATCGGCTAATGCTACCTATCAAATGATGTTTGCCTATTTGAAAAATCCGGAGGTCTATGGAGATGTGTACGATGCATACGGTTTACCCGGAGCAAACGGCATTCCCGATATTGTCGATGAGATTAAATGGGGGTTGGATTGGCTTAATCGTATGGATCCCTCGAAAGGCGAAATGTACAATCAAATTGCAGACGACCGAGATCACAAAGGCTTTAAATTACCCTCGCAAGACCATATAGATTATGGTTGGGGGAAAGGTACGGGACGTCCTGTTTATTATTGTTCGGGAAAGCCTCAGGTGCGAGGCGAGTTCTCCAATGCAACGACTGGTGTTGCCAGTACGGCTGGGAAATATGCATCTTGCTTCGCATTGGGAGCCGAGATATTGAAAGATTTTTATCCCGATATGGCCGATACTTTGCTTGTTAAAGCTCGTGAGGCCTATTGGCATGGAGCGAATAATCCCGGAGTTTGCCAAACAGCTTCGGTCGTTTCTCCATACATTTATGAGGAGTGTAACTGGACTGACGACATGGAATTGGCAGCCGTTCAATTATATGTATCTACGGGAGAAACCTCTTTTTTACAAGAAGCTGTCGAATATGGAAGATTCGAACCGGTTACACCGTGGATGGGAGCCGATAGTGCTCGTCACTATCAATGGTATCCTTTTATTAATTTAGGGCATTATCATTTGGCGAGTGTGAGCGATTCGCGCATAAGTAAGGAGTTTGGACGCAATTTGCGTAGTGGTATCGAACGAGTTTATGAACGGGCGCAGGGAAATCCTTTTTTGAATGGAATCCCGGCAATATGGTGTTCCAATAATTTGACAGTCGCTATGGCTACACAATGTCGCCTTTATCGTGAATTGACAGGTGATAACCGATATCGGGAGATGGAGTCCTCGTTGATCGATTGGTTATTCGGGTGCAATCCGTGGGGTACGAGTATGATTACCGAGTTACCTTTATGGGGCGATTATCCCATCAATCCGCACACGCCGTTAATCGCTTTGGGTGTTGGTACGACAGTCGGTGGATTGGTCGATGGCCCCGTATATTCGTCCATCTTCGATAGTTTGAGAGGCGTTCGTTTGACGAGAAGAGATCCTTATGCCCGTTTTCAATCAGAGGTAGTATATCATGACGATATACAAGATTACTCTACGAATGAACCTACGATGGACGGAACGGCCAGCCTCAGTTATTTGCTGTCATCTCTGCAAAAGGAAGGTATGAAATCTCGCGGATTGGATAGAAACGAGTATGCTTATGGAGGAATCGTCCGTACCGATGCCGAGAAGAAACAAATTTCGCTTGTTTTTACGGCTGCTGATAAGAGCGATGGTGCTCGGCGTATTTTAGAAGTTTTGGGAAAATGCGATGTGAAAGGTTCATTTTTCTTCACCGGCGAATTTTATGAGCGTTTCCCCGAGACTATACAGACTTTGTACAATGCCGGACACTATGTAGGGGCTCACGGCGATGCGCATCTGTTATATTGTGCTTGGGAAAATCGGGACTCTACTTTGGTAAGTCAAGCACAGTTCGAGCAAGACATGTTAGATGTATATGCTCGCATGCGCAAATCTGGTATAGATGTATCGCGATCCAATCTGTTCATTCCTCCTTATGAATATTATAATGAGAAGATTTCAGCTTGGGCGAGAGGATTAGGGTTAAGGCTTGTGAATTTTACTCCCGGCACATGGACCAATGCCGACTATACGACTCCCGATATGAAGAATTATCGTAGTAGCGAGTCTATATACGATAGGGTAATGGAGGTCGAAAAACGCAATGGATTGAATGGTCATATTATGTTGTTTCATTTAGGAACCGATGACAAACGTACCGATAAGTTTTATGAGCGCTATCTCGAACGGCTTATTCGTGTATTGCAGAGAGAAGGATATACATTCGTCGCACTTCCCGAAGCCGTGGGAAAATAAAAGACGATTCGGAATTTTTATAAAAGAATTTGGTTCGTAGCGAATTTAGACCCATCTTTGCACCCGAAAAATAAGGAAAATCCTCATCGGAGGGTATTATAATGATAGTTGTAATGCCGGATAAGATGAATGGTGAAAATCATTCTCTTGTCCGGCTTTTTCTTAAAAGTGGTTTTATGAAAGAATTGGATTTGACGAAAGGGAGTGTACTCAAAACGCTACTTCAATTTGCCGTTCCTTTTTTGATTGCGAATCTGCTTCAAGCTCTTTATGGCGGAGCCGATCTGTTTGTAGTAGGGTGGTTCGACGATGCCGCCAGTGTCGCTGCCGTTGCCATTGGTAGTCAGGTTATGCAGACGATTACAGGGATTATTTTAGGACTGACCACCGGTACTACGGTCGTTATAGCTATGGCAACGGGTGCGAAGAATTATCGCGATGTCGTGACTTCTATCGGTACGTCCATTTGCCTATTTGCTTCGGTCGGTTTGTTCTTGACGTTGATTATGGTTGTTTCTCATAATTATATTGCTGTTCTCATGCACACGCCGGTCGAGGCCATGCGTGATGCAAAACATTATTTACTGATTTGTTCGATAGGCATTCCGTTTATTATGGGATATAACGTTGTATGCGGGATTCTTCGAGGATTGGGCGATTCGAAAACTCCGCTTTATTTTGTCGCTTTGGCTTGTGTTATCAATATCGTGTTTGATGTCGTTCTTGTCGGTTTTTGTCATTTGAGAGCGGCAGGAGCAGCGATTGCCACGGTATCTTCACAAGGCATTAGTTTTTTAACGGCACTCTGGTTCCTCCATAAACGAGGATTTCATTTCCCTTTTTCCCGTCGGGATATTCGATTAAGTCCTATTCTTTCTCGCCGGATTTTTGTATTAGGAGCGCCTATCGCTTTACAGGATGCTTTGGTGAATGTATCATTTTTATTGATAACCGTTATTGTCAATCAAATGGGTGTTATTGCTTCGGCAGCATTGGGAGTCGTCGAGAAAATTATCGTATTTGCCATGTTGCCCCCGATGGCCATATCGTCGGCAGTAGCTACGATGACGGCTCAGAATTATGGGGCGGGATTGTTGTTGCGAATGAAACGCTGCCTTTATTCGGGAATTGGTATGGCATTGATATTCGGGGTATCGGTCTGCGTTTATTCCCAGTTTTTGCCCGATACGTTAACCGGAATCTTTACAAAAGATCCGGCTGTAATTGCAATGGCTTCCGAATACTTGCGTGGATATAGTATCGACTGTATTATCGTCAGTTTCGTGTTTTGTATCAATTCTTATTTCAGTGGGCAGGGAAATTCGTTATTCCCTATGATTCATAGTATAATAGCGACTTTCGTTTTTCGTGTCCCGTTATCTTATCTGTTCGGGCAGATAGACTCGGCATCATTACATCTGATGGGATTTGCTCCTCCTATTTCGACATTTGTTTCGTTGCTGATTTGTATTTGGTATATCAGACGAACGAACCGTAAATTGGAGTATAAATTCCGATCGTTGTAAACGATAAAATCTATTTTATATGAAGCATTTTGTATTTTTGTGAAAAATGAGTGAAAAGAGACGTCTGTATGGAAATAGAACTTAGAAATGAACGTTTCTCGGACTATCCTGAAACAGAAAATGTAGTTCGGGAGGCTTTTTGGAATCGTTATTCTCCCGGGTGTTGCGAACATTATTTGATTCATATCATGCGGTATAGTCGGGCGTTTGTACCGCAGTTGGATTTTGTTGCCGTATTCGATGATAAGATCGTTGGGAATATAGTCTTTTTGAAATCGGTCATTCAAGCCGATACCGGAAAAGAATACGAGGTTTTATCTTTGGGGCCTATTTCGGTGTTGCCGGAATATCAGAACATGGGTATCGGGAAAAGATTGATCGACCATACTCGAAATTTAGCCAAATGTATGGGCTTTCGTGCAATCTTATTATGCGGGGATCCCGACTACTATTTGCGAAGGGGATTTGTGCCTGCCGAGACCTTAGGAATACGGACAGCAGACGACATGTATGCCGATGCGTTGCATGTGTGCGAGTTATATGAAAACGCATTATCCGATGCAAGAGGACGTTATATTGAAAATCCTGTATATAATATAGATGAATCTCAGGCTATTGAGTTCGATAAAAAATTTGAACCGAAAGAACTTGTTGTCGGGATTCCTTCTCAGAAACGCTTTGACCGAATAGTAGCCATGCGAAGAAAGGCTTGATTGGGAATTATCGTAGTTTTGAAATAAATGATGACGGTGTTTGTTTTGTAATTTTTGCGGAATCGATAAAAAAATCTTAAATTTGTATTTTTAATAGAAATACCTTTGAAACAGTTGCTCCATAAAATAGCGAGATATTTTCTGCCTGTACTATTCATTTCGTACATAGGCTGTATTTCGCTGTTCACACACTCGCATGTAGTCAATGGAGTGACGATTGTCCATTCTCACCCGTATAAACCGGGAACGGAACACGAACATACAACGGCTGAGTTTCAGTTGATACACATGTTGTCCAGTATCGAGACGGAGAATCCGTCGATGTGGGCTTTTGTATCGGTGATTTTGTTTTCTTATTGCAGCCGGTTGTTTTTCCCGTCCAGATATTTCTGTCTCATTTCCGAGAAATGGGGCGCTCATGGTTTGCGAGCTCCGCCCGTTTCGGTTCTGTAATATGATATATTTAGGAGAAAAGAGTTGTTGTCCTTATCTTATTTCAAGGTAGGGACAACAGATTGTATTTTATTATTTAGAATCGAAAAATGAAGAATTATATATTATTATGGGTATGCCTGTGGTGTGCCGGGCAGTTATGTGCCGAAACTGCCGTATCGAAATCTTTGGACATCAATATTGTCGGTCATGTATTGGATAAGAACACACGAGAACATTTACCGTATATTTCAGTTGTTTTGAAAGGTACGACTATCGGTGTAATGACCGATGCATCGGGTCACTATTTTTTGAAAAATTTGCCGGAGGGAGATTTCTTTCTCGAAACCTCTTCCGTAGGATATAAGACAGAGCGTCGTAAGGTTTCGCTGAGGAGGGGGACGACTTTGGAAATCGATTTTGAAATCGAAGAGGATGCCGTTGTTTTAGACGGGGTTGTCGTTTCTGCCAATCGTAGTGAAACCACACGCCAATTAGCGCCGACTTTGGTCAATGTTTTGAATATAAAGACGTTTGAAAATACCAACTCCAACTCTTTGGCACAAGGCCTTAATTTTCAGCCGGGTGTCAGGGTCGAGAACGATTGTCAAAACTGCGGTTTTCAACAAGTACGTATAAATGGGCTCGACGGTCCGTATACACAGATATTGATGGATTCTCGTCCCATATTCAGCGCATTGTCGGGTGTATATGGGTTGGAACAGATTCCGGCCAATATGATAGAGCGAGTGGAAGTGATGCGGGGAGGATTCTGCATTATTCGGTGCTTCGGCAATAGCGGGGACAATCAATATTATTACGAAGGAACCGTTGCGTAATAGTGGTTCGATAGCGCACAGTATCACTTCTATTGGTGGAAGCGGCGACTTCGACAATAGCACTTCGCTGAATGCTTCGCTCGTAACCGACAATAATAAAGCCGGTATTTACATTTTCGGGCAGAATCGTCAGCGAAGCGGTTACGACCACGATAACGACGGGTTCACAGAGTTGCCCGAATTAAAGGCTCAGACATTGGGCTTTCGCTCTTATTTGAAAACCAGCAATTATTCCAAACTAACGTTTGAATATCATCATATCAGTGAATATCGACGAGGTGGCGATCGCCTGAACCGTCCGCCGCACGAAGCCGATATAGCGGAGCAGTTGAATCATTCTATCGACGGAGGAGGTTTGAATTATAGCCTGTTTACTCCCGATGAAAAACATCGGGTTAATGTATATGCTTCGGCTCAGCATATCGGCAGGGACAGTTATTACGGAACGGAACAAAATCTTAACGCATACGGCGAAACGGAGGACTTGACTGTCGTGGCAGGTACTCAATACATATACAGTTTCGATAAATGTTTGTTTATGCCTGCCGATTTAACAGCCGGTATCGAATATAATTATGATAATTTGCGAGATGAGATGAAAGGGTATAATCGCAAGACTCGTCAAGAGGTACATACCGAGAGTGCTTTTTTGCAAAACGAATGGAAGAACGATCGTTGGAGTATCCTTGTTGGAGGACGGTTGGATAAACATAATCTGATAGATCATGTCATTTTCAGTCCGAGAGCCAACTTGCGTTTCAATCCTGTTAGAGATGTGAATTTGCGTTTAAGTTATTCTTCCGGGTTTCGGGCTCCCCAAACGTATGATGAAGATTTGCATGTTGCTGCGGTAGGAGGAGAAGCTACGATGATAAGACAAGCTGAGAATTTGAGGGAAGAAAAATCCCACAGTGTAAGTCTTTCGGCCGATATGTATCGTCGTTTCGGGGCTTTTCAATGTAACCTGTTGTTGGAAGGTTTTTATACTCGATTGAATCATGTTTTTGTTCTTGAAGAGATAGGGAAAGACGAAGAACACAATGCGGTGATAAAAGAACGACGTAACGGACAGGGTGCGGAGGTTGCAGGGGTGACGGTCGAAGGCAAGGTAGCCTATCTTTCTTTGGTGCAGTTACAAGCAGGTGTGACTTGGCAGAAAAGTCATTATACAAGGCCTGAAAAATGGAGCAAAGATAGTTCTGTTCCGGCAGAAAAGCGAATATTCCGTACCCCCGATTGGTATGGTTATTTTACGGCCACATATTCTCCGGTAAAACCTCTGAACATAGCTCTTTCGGGAACTTATACCGGTTCTATGATCGTTCAGCACATGAAAGGTTACATACCGAAGGATATAGCTGTAACTACTCCCGATTTCTTTGATATGAACCTGAAAATATCCTATGATTTTTCGTTGTATAAATTCATCACTCTGCAACTGAATGCTGGTATTCAGAATATTTTTAACGCTTATCAAAGAGATTTCGATCAGGGAAAGGAAAGAGATTCGGGTTATATTTATGGTCCCTCTATGCCTCGTAGCTATTTTGCCGGAGCAAAGTTGATGTTCTGAAACAATTTCTAATGTTTATAAACACTTAAAAGCCACAGTTTTGCTGTGGCTTTTATTTTTTATACAAGAGACATGTTTTGTAGGTGTTTGATTATTAGCTATATGTGTTAATATAAAATTATAATTTAACAGATTTTGTTTAATCTATGTAATTTCTGAGTGGTAAATTATCTTTGCATTCAGAATAATTAACATAAGAGGGACCGCAAAAAATCTTTTGAATTTTAATATTAAATGAAATCACGGAGTGAATAAGTGTAATCACATAAAAAGGGGAATCTTGCTAATCTTTTTGGGGATATTGCTTGTGAGCTTGGTTCAAGCTCAAGAATCCAAGTCCCCTATATCTTCATTTTCTAAGAGTTACCCGGATTATGTCGTTTTTTTACCCGAGGGGAAAATAGATTCGGTTTTTTATCATGCGCATTCTTCTATTATACCGGTTATATTTAAAGTGAATAAATACGATTTGTTCCCTAATAAACAATTGGATAGTATCGTCGAAGTGTTGAGCCGAGTACAAAAAAACGCTTCGGTACGTATAGCCTATCTTTGGATCGGAGGAAGCGCTTCTCCCGAGGGGCCCTCGAAATGGAACCATAAGTTGGGGGAGTATCGTTCGCAAGCGTTGGCGAAATATTTATCGAAAGAGACAGGATTTCCGAAGGATTTGATGAGGGTGGAAAATCTGTGGGAAGATTGGTACTCTTTTGAAGTTGCATTGAAGAATGGGGCACAGATTCCCAATAAAGAAAAAGTTCTCGATATTTTGGGGAAAGAGAAAGACAATGAACGGAGAAAGTCGCAGATTATCGCTCTTGACAAGGGCTATACATGGCATAGAATTATTCGCGATATATTCCCTCCGTTCCGCAATGCACGTATGGCTATCGTATGCCATGAACGGCCTGAACGTATTCCGGTAAATGTCGAGAGGTTATCTTTCGACTATTCGTTGCCTGTAAGGGAACCGGTATCTTCGTTTCCGATGAATACGGCAGAAAATCGAAGAAGAGTGATTGCCGTTAAGACCAATTTGTTGTTTGTCGCTGCGCTGACCGCCAATCTCGGTTTTGAGGCCGAGCTGTGGCCTCACTGGTCGATAGACCTTCCGGTATGGTATTCGCCTTACGATATTACATCGACTCGTAAGTTGCGTTTGCTGGCGGTTCAACCCGAAGTACGGTGGTGGCCGGGAGCGGTTATGAATGGTCATTTCATAGGGTTGCATACTCATGTGGCGGGGTTCAATGTCGCCATAAACGATAAGGCGCGTTATCAAGATCCTAACCATGCGCTTTGGGGTATGGGGCTGAGCTATGGATATGCCTTTTCATGGGGAAAGGACAATCGGTGGGGAATAGAGTTTAACATAGGAGTCGGTTTTGCCGAGTACGATTATGATGCCTATCGTAATCGCAGAAATGGCGCTTTATTTAAATCCGGTTCCGATGTCTATTGGGGAGTTACGCGTGCAGGAGTAAATCTGTCGTATAAATGGTCTTTCGCTCGTAGGAATAAGAAAAACAGATAGGAATAGAGATGAAAGAGTTCGGTTTTCATATCATAGCGTTTGTTTGCATTGTGTCGTTATTCGTAACGGCATGTGACAAAACGATCCATCAATATCCCGAGTCGGAGAAAACATGGGTAATGGTGGAACTGAATGCCGATCGTACACCTCCTGTGTATTATAAAGAATTGACGTATGATGCTGAGGGTGAATCTTCGATAAATGATTTAGAACCTGTCCTTTCGGGAAACTACACAGCCGATGAGCGATTGTGTTTGCGCTTTGTTGTCGAGCTGTATGAAATGCCGGGGGCGACGGACGATGTGAATAAAGGCAATCTGGTGGAACGCCGTGAAATATCGGTAGAAAGATTGACAGACGCTCCGCAAGATACATTGTATTTCTGTTTGGCAGATGGAAATTATAAAGTGTTGGCATGGGCCGATTATGTGCCGAAGGAAGAGCCTGCCGATTGGCATTTCAGTACCGATAAACTCGATGCCGTTAGGGCGAATGTATCTCATAAACCGTTGGATAATCATCATAAAAATTCGGCTGCCGGGAATTGTGATTTTACAGTCGATTCGAGCCGAGATGATAAAGCAGGTCCGGTTAGTTTGTCGGGAAATGATGCTTCTGGGGCTGCTGCCGATGGTCGTATGGTTTCGGTATATATGGAGCGAGCCTCTGGCCGTTTTCGGTTATGGGCTACCGATTTACAAGAGTTTAGAAAGAAAAGGAGTGCTGTGGACGATTTGCATATTAAAATCATATACAAGCAATATGTCAGTGTCGGATATAATGTGGGAACAGAAATGCCCAATGCTTTTGTCGAGACTCGTACAATGGAAACCTCTCCCACGACACTGACCGACGATGGAACGCTTCTTTTGGCTTATGATTATGTGCTTGCTTCGGATCGTCGGGAAGATCACGTGTTGGTAGATGTCTTTGTATACGATGAAAATGGGAAAGAAATAAATCATTACCAGAATATCGACGTACCTCTTTATCGCAATAGAGAGACCGTTATTAAGGGGCCGTTTTTGACAAAGACCATAGGAAGCGGCGATATCGGTATTGACGGTGATTTCGATAATGAACATGTTGTGGTGATACCCGATTGAGAATATATTTTTAACCATTTTATATCATTTCATCATGAAAAAGAGTTATTATTTTTTAGCGGGAATGGCTTTGTTGGGACTGATGACAGGCTGTTCCAATGAATTGGACGAACCCGGGGTGAACCCGAATGGCGACGTAGTGCGTATCATGTTCGAAGCTCCCGAAGCCTTGCAGGTGACACGTGCGGTGACTGGTACGAATAGTGCACAAGGAGGATTGACAAACGTAGATTGGAGTAAGTACGATCTTCGTTATCAGGTGGCTGTTTATTCCGAAGATGGTGCGACATTGCTCGTTGCACCCCAGACTCAGGTAGTCGATACCTATGGACCTGTTTCCTTCGAATTTCGTCTTACGCCGAACAATACCTACAAATTTGTAGCGTGGGCCGATTTTGTAAAACAAGGAGAAACGTCCGATTTGCATTACAACACGTCCGATTTTACCAACATTTCGATAAAAGATGGGCTTGATGCTCAATTGAACGACGAGAGTAGAGATGCCTATTTCTTTATGAAAAATATCTCGGTGACACAAACGTTCGGTGAAGCCATGACTTTGAAACGTCCGTTTGCAAAACTTCGTGTGATTACCACCGATTGGGCATCCGAAGGCATGGAGATGCCCGATAATTTCAAGGTCGCTTATCACGATTGTGTACGTTTCTCTGCTTTAAATGCCGTTACCGGCGAGGCTGTCGGTAGTGCCGATGCCGAAAGTTCGAAGGTTTATACCGCAGCGATTATGCAAGATGAAACAGGTGATAAATTTTATGAAGGGGGATATGATGCTACTGCGAATAACCGTACGTTGGTAGTCGACTATCTCATTACCGGCGACGAGCAACGTGCCATACATTTCAGTTTGGAGATGTTGAAAGGAACAGCCCCGGTCGTTACAAAAGATTTTACAACCAATATACCCGTACAAAGGAATTATCTCACTACGATTTTGGGAAATCTGTTGACTGTGGGCGGAACGATAGATGTAGATATTCAGGAAGGTTTCAAGAACGAATGGATCGAGGGCGAAGAATGGTGGAATCCGGAGGAAATCACACCTTCTCAACCGGCTTACGATGAACAGACCAATACCTATTCGGTCTATACGAGAGAAGAGTTTGCTTGGCTGCCTACTCATATAGACGATATGCTTGCGGCTACCCCCGGTTTTACTTTGCGTATCTGCAACGATATAGATATGAGCGGTGTCGAGTGGAGCCCGATTTATCCCGGTTCCAGCGGTAGGACATATACGGTCGACGGACAAGGTCACACGTTGCGCAATTTTTCCATGAGCGGGAAGTTCGGGGCGGTCTATGAGTATAAGCTGGGTTCATTTGTTTTGGGTAGATATAATGCATATACCGGCGTATGGGGTAAATTCGACGGAATCATGAAGAACCTTACTTTCGAAAATATAACGATCAATGGTCTTGCCTATGCGGAGTTCCCGGTAAAAGATGTAGACGGAGAACCCGTCGATCACAGCAAAGAGTTCTCTTATTTTGCAGGGTGTATCGGTTATACCGGAGGTAATCAGTGGAGTATGAACAGCAAGTTCGAGAATGTACACGTCAGACACATACAGATTAAGTCGTCTGCTACTCCTTCTCAAAATCTCGGAGGTCTGGTCGGTTGGATTGGTTCAGGCGGAGGAAGTGCCGGGAATAGAGTCGCCGCTTTAAAAAACTGTTCTGCGACAGATGTACATCTCACGGGATATCAGGCCGGCGGTCTTGTCGGACAAGTGTTAGGCGATCGAGGCGTATCGTTTGACGATTGTCAGACGGAAAATGTCTATATACGTTATTCGAGTATTTCGTCATCATCAGGTTTTATAGGGAATATTGGCGACGGTGGAATTAACATCAGTTGGTCGGCAGCCATAGAAATCAATAATTGCAACCCGGCTCAAAACGTTTATTACATCAATGACAGAACCGGAGAGCCCAATACTACTTATAAACCTCAGAGTCCTTTCTACGGGCATAAAAACAGTGTCGATGTGGTAACGATTACTCCGGAGGAAACGACAGAACCGTAACGATCATCGGGAACAATTTTGTAACAGAATATTATTGTTTGGTAGAATCCAATATAGAAAATGGGGCTGTGTCAAGACATCGACACAGCCCCATTAAAAAAATGACAGTTTCTGACCACGCATACAGAAGTACTCTAAGCAAAAGGGTTAGAAGCTATTTGAATTGATATCTTTAATTTTCTCCTCCCCTGCGCAGTCATTCCCCGTAATGCTGAGGCGCGGCAGGGGAAATTCTGAAATCGGAATACCGCTTGCCTCTCTCAGAATCGCCCTTTATTGGGCTTTCCTCTCTGTATTGTCGCCATACTTCCTCTTCCTTTACTCGCAAAATGCGAATAGGTTTGGTTTTATTATTTGGTCATTAGTTTTAAAACGATATAGCCCCCGAATATTTGCAGAAGCATGCCGGGAATGCCTATTCGAAAATCTTGTATGGCGGTGAAAAAATTACCTGCAATAGCCCATTCTACAAGGCTCCCTGCTACTTGATAGGAGAGTACGACTCCTGTTAAGATGAGTAGAGAGACTTTCCCGAATCGATATGCGGCATATCCGGCGGCTGCGGCCAATAATATCGATTTGGAGAGAATCGCGGGTAGGACTTCGGGTAGAGGCATCCCGAACAGCATGGAGTTTATGAGGGGCGAGAGTACTGCCGTGAGCAACCCCACGCACCACCCGTATTTATAGGCTCCGATAAGCGTGAAGAAGTAGATGGGCAATAGCATGGGGCCACCCAGATGAATCGTATGGCACAATTGGGGAAGAAGAATATTCCCCGCTATGAACAGGGCGGAAAAACCGTAGGTTCTCGCATTGTTATACTCTAAGGAATAGAGTTTTGCCGTGGTCGTTTGCATAGTCGTTTATTATTTATTGTTATTAATCCAGTTTTACCAGTTCGTATTTTTGACAGCCCAAACCTATTTGTTCCCCGTATTCCAACGTATGCATACCGTGACGGGAATCGATACGTTCGATGAGGTGGATTTTTCCGTGGTCTTCCGATGCTCTCACCAAATCGGTACAAGCCTTGTCGAGAGCGACCGGGTCGAGTGATGCGAGGATACCAATGTCGCCCATTTTCGGATCTTCGGGGGAGGCATCGCAGTCGCAATCCACAGATAGGTTATTGGCTACACTTATATAAATGATTTTCTCACCGCAATGTTCAGCCACCGATTTGGCGGCTTCGGCCATCGACTCCAAGAAATCGTCTTGTGCAGGCAGGTTTTCCCACGGGTTCCCTTTGGTTTTCCCGGCAGAATGTATCCATGCTTTTCCGGTAGATGAAGCGATGCCGATGGACATGTTTTTTATTGCTCCGCCGAATCCTCCCATAGCATGGCCTTTGAAATGAGAGAGGATTATGGTAAAGTCGTAGTTCGGGTAATGGGCTCCCACATAATTCTCTTTAAGGTGCTTACCGCCGTGTACGAGTAGGGCTGTTTCTCCTTCCGAATCCATGATGTCGACAGGGGCGATAGCCGTGAAACCGTGGTCGGCAGCAGCTTTCAGATGACTTTCTGTGTCGGCTCTTCCACCCCCGTAGGCCGTGTTACATTCGACGATCGTTCCGTTTACCTTCTGTACGAGGTCTTTGATAAGAGCTGGTTGCAAGAAGTTATGACCACCCGGTTCTCCGGTAGATAGTTTTACTGCGACTTTTCCGGTCGCTTTACGGTTCAACGCTTCGTATATTTTCACTAAGTTCTCGGGGGAAATCTCTTTGAACATATATACTTTTGGCGTTTCATTGTCCTTTTTGGAAAGTTGAGTTTCCGAATTTTGTGCGCGGGTGTTACAGCTTATCCCTATAAGGGCGGATAAGAAAGCGCATAGGGCGATATTGATGTACTTTTTCATATATGTGTGTGAATGAAAGAAATTAAAATTTTACGTTTATACCGGCCATGATTGTAGCTTTGGGCATGGGGTATCCGGCATTTATTTCGTATCGTTGTGCCAAGAGGTTTTCTCCACGTGCCCAAATGTCGAACCATTCGGTGACTTTGAATGACCCGTTGATGTTCCATAGTACGAAATCTTCGGTTTGAACATGGTCTACGTCTGTGTAGAGATTGGCTACATATTGGAAGCCGGTGGAGACAGTCCAGCGATTTTTGGAGAACATGGCTCCGGCATAGAACTTATGTTCGGGTGCGCCGAGTACCGGATTGTCCATGTGCAGATAGCTGTAATTGGTTTCGACCGACCAATGGGGGTGAATACGGTAAGCAGCTTCCACTTCGACTCCGGTGTTGTCTATTTTCCCGGTGTTCATGTTCAAGGGTGTCGCTCCCGCACGAGGCACGGCGACGATCAGATTTTTCCCGTCGATATAAAAAACATTGATACCATACGACAATCTTCCGTCGAGTAAACGTTGGGCGAAGGCCAGTTCGTAATTCCACATGGACTCTGGGCGAAGGTCGGGATTTTTTGGCGGGAACATATACATTTCCCGTATGGTAGGATAGCGAAATCCTTTGCCTGCACTCGCTTTCAGTTCGATGGAGCCGGGTAAATGGAACGATAATCCCGCTTGTGGAATCCATTCCGTACCGATATGCGAATGGTGGTCGATACGGATACCGGCATCGAGGGTGAGCCAATGGCTGATGTCTTGCCGAAAATCGATATAACCGGCTATTTCGTGCTGTACTTTATCGACGATGTGTTCACGTTCTCCGTTTCGTTCACCTTCGACGTAACGGTTTTGTGCTTTGCCACCGAAGCGGTAGTAGTCAACTCCGGCAGTCAGGCGGTTGCCGGTAAAAAGTTGTGCGCTTTGATACCACGATATGCCCATCATATCGTCGTGCGAGTCGAACCGGTATGGTTTGGGGTTATTCTTGTCGTCGGGGTTGGCGGTATAACCGTCGTTGATCCAATGGTCTCCCCAGTTGTAGAAAAAGCTCACAGCTCCCGATGTGCGTTCATAACGGTTTTCTACGGCAACCGAGGTCATACCGCGGGTGATACTTTGGTCTGCGTCGATCATCGGGTCGGTTACCTCACCCGGTTGCGAAGCGTTGAAGTGGGTGACATTTACGTCGCCGCGGATATTCCAATAGGGAGAAAATTCATAACCCAGTTTGGCATATCCCCCGTATTGCTCGAATCCCATATTTCGGCGATGTCCGTCGGTTCGGTTGTACGAACCGCTTATCAGGCTGGTAAATCCGCCTTTTCGAATGCGGTTCGTGACTTCGCTCTGTAAAGTGTTGAACGAACCGTATCCTAAGTTGAGGTTGGTTTTTACTCCCTCTTCATGTAATTGGCGGGTAACGATGTTGATAACGCCCCCCATGGCGTTCGAGCCGTATAATACCGAGGCCGGTCCGCGCAAGACTTCCACTCGTTCGGCCATTAGCGATTGGTAAGCATCGGCGATAGGGTGTCCCATTAGTCCCATATATTGGGGGTGTCCGTCGATGAGAACCATCAAGCGACCCGATCCGCTGCCTATTCCCCGTAACGACATGCCACCGGCCGCACCTCCCGATACACCGTAACCCATGATACCTCTGGCTGTGATGAATAGTCCGGGTACTTGTTGGGTAAGTATAGGGAGAATCGACGGTTGCATGCTCTGCTCGATTTGTTTACGGTCTATGACGGAAATAGTCATAGGCAAATGACGAATATCTGTCTCATTGCGAGTGCCGGTAACGACCACTTCATGGATTTGTATCGGGTCGATCAGTTTTCCATTTGAGGTTTTCGTTATATTTGGCAACGAGTCGGTTTGAGCCGATGCCGTTATTTCTCCTAATGCAAAAAATAAAAGTAAAAGTTTTGTCCTCATGCGTTTATATATTCTTCATCGTGTTCATGAAATCGTCTATCTCTGCGAGACAATCTTCCGGAGTTTCCAAATTTTTACAACGACTCTCCAACGGACACCAGCCGGTTCGAGTACGGTTGATAATGTATTCTGTCTCGATTTTGTATTCGGGTTCTATGCCGTGAGATTGAAACAAGGAGAGTGCCGGCCGACTGATGACACCGGTGAACACTTCTTTTACGCCTCCCAAGATCATCAAGGCCGCTGCGGCCTTTCCTATGACTTTGTCGGCAATGAATGATCCGTTGAGAAAATCCGGTTCTTCTTTCAATAATCGGTAAATATCTTTTACGCCTCGTTCGTGAAACAAGCGTATTTCGTGATTATTGCAAACAATGCAGGAACATTGTTCGGCAAAAAGCCGATTGATGATTTCTTGTTTTTTTTCGGTAGTCATTTTTATTACTGTGTTTAGAACCCGAACCGTTGAGCTGCCTGATGCATGGATTCTATGATTTTAACTCCGAACGGGCAACGGACTTCGCATGCGCCGCATTCGACGCATTCCGAGGCATGGTGTGTGAGTGCCTTGTAGTGTTCTCGCACGGTTTCGGGTATTTCTCCTTGTGCAACAGTCAAGTTATAAAATTTGTTCACGGCGGCAATATCTATTTTTGAAGTACAAGGCGCACAATGACCGCAATACATGCAATGACCTTTCCACGAGAATTTCTCCAAGCCGGTCATTACGGCGGTATAGTCGCGTTCTTGTGGAGTGGCATGGCTCCAAGCGACTGCCTCGGCGATTTCTTCCCTATTTTTGCAGCCTACCATGACGGCCGCCACTCCCGGACGCGTCAGTGCATATTCGATGGCTTGCACGGGTGTCATGGCCCGGCCGAAGGGGGAATTTTCTTTATTCAATAAGTCGCCTCCGCCATAAACTTTCATTACGTCGATACCCACGCCTTCCCTTTCGCACAAGGTATAGAATTGTTCCCGAACCGGGTCTATATTCTGCAAAGCGTTGGTATAACTTTCTTCTGCCCACAGTGTGTCGACATCTTCGTTGGGAGGAAGCAGGTCGTAACAGGGATTGATGGAAAATAAAACGACATCTATCAGCCCCGTTTTGACCGCCATGCTCGCCACGGTCGGATTGTGGCTGCTCATGCCGATGGCCCGTATCTTTCCCTCGGCTTTCAACCGTTGCGCGATTTCGATGATTTCGTGATCGAATACCGTGTGAAAATCTTTTTCGGCATCCACGTAATGTATCATACCGATGTCGAGATAATCGGTGCGCAGTTGTTTCAAAAGCTCTTCGAAAGAGGCTATGGTCTTTTGTGGGTTGCGGGTACGCAGGTATTGGTCGTTTTCCCATGTGGTACATAGGTGACCTTGTATGACGAAATTTTCTCGTCTTCCCTCTAAGGCAAATCCGATATGGCTTCTAAGGTCGGGATTCGAAGAATAGATATCCACGAAATTGATTCCGTTTTCTATGGCGAAATCGAAATCGGCTTTGACCTCTTCGGCGGTTTTGTGCATAAACCCTTCGCAACCAAGAGCGATGGTACTTACCCGGATTCCGGTTCTTCCTAATGTTCTATATTCCATAACGAGGCTTTAAAATTCTCTTCCTTGTTTCAAGTCTTCGACAAACTTGTCGATTCGTTGCATTTCTTCCGGGATATGAATGTTTTGCGGACAATGGTGCACGCATTGGTTGCACCCGATACAATGGTTGGCTTGGCGCAGTTTGGGAACACTTCGGTCATACCCGACAAGAAACGCCCGGCGGGCTTTGCTATAATTGGCATCTCGGGACGATGAAGGCATGTTTCCCTCGTTTATACATTTGTTGAAATGCAGCAGAATACCCGGAATATCCAGTCCGTAAGGGCAGGGCATGCAATATTTGCAATCGTTGCACGGTATGGTCGGGTAACGCAATAATTGTTGTGCCGTCTCTTCCAGAAACTCTTTGTCGGCGTCGCTCAGTGGATCGAGCGGACAAAATGTGCGCAGATTATCTTGCAGGTGTTCCATATAAGTCATGCCGCTCAGTACGGTCAATACCCCGGGAAAAGAGCCAGCAAAACGGAATGCCCATGATGCCACGCTCGATTCCGGTTTCCTCTGTTTCAGTTTGGCGGCTATATGGTCATGTACATTCGACAGGCGGCCGCCTAATAACGGTTCCATGATAATGGCGGGTATTCCCCGTTTCGATAATTCTCCATAGAGATATTCGGCGTTGGTGTTCCGTTCGTTTACTTCTTTGGCATGCTTCCAATCGACATAATTGAGTTGTATCTGTACGAAGTCCCATTTGAATTCATCTTGGCGGGAAAGAAGATAGTCGAATACCTTGATGTCTCCGTGATAAGAAAATCCGAGGTTTCGTATTCGTCCGGCTTGTCGTTCGGCGAGGAGGAAATCGAGGACCCCGTTATCGATGTAACGGGCGTTGAACTCCTGTAATCCGTTCCCCATGCCTACGCCATGCAGCAACAAATAATCTATGTAGTTTACTTGTAGTTCTTTGAACGAATTGTGATACATGGCTATCGAAGCCTCCCGGCTCCAAGTCGAGGGCGCGAAATTCGATAGTTTCGTGGCGATGAAATATTTGTCTCTCGGATAGCGGCTGAGGGCGATTCCGGTAGCCCGCTCCGAGCGGCCTTTGCAATAGGCGGGAGATGTATCGAAATAATTTACTCCGTGGGCAATGGCGACATCGACCAGCTTATTGACAGTTTCTTGGTCTATATCGTCGCTGCTGTCTCTGGCGCTGTTGTTTGAGACGGTCGGCCAGCGCATGCAGCCGTAACCCAGTAGAGATACTCGGTCTTGGGTCGATGGGTTTATCCGGTAGGTCATCTGGTCGGTGGGAATATCGGTTGTCGCCGTGTATGCCGATTCTTGTTTGTTTTTGCAGCCGGGAAGAAGGGTTGCCGATGTGACGGCAGCCGCACCACCCAATACTTTCAGGAAATCCCTTCTGTCTAAATTCTTGTTATGTTCGTTTTTCATTGCTTTTCGTTTTGGAGATTAGATGATACGATGGTGTTCGTGACCTTCTACATAGATAGCGCTGAACGGACGTGCCGGACACAGGTTTTCGCAAGTACCGCAACCGATACAGCGTTCCGTATTGATAACCGGGATCATTATGGTCTTGTCCTGTTCGCTGTTTTCACGACCTCCTCTATGGCGGTGACGGCCGTGGAACGGAACCATTTGTATAGCTCCGACAGGACAATGTCGAGCACAATTCCCGCAATCTACTCCGTCGGTAAACGGGATGCAGTTCTTTTTCACCCATACGGCGTGGCCTATCTGTATGCTCGATTTTTCGGCAACGGTGATGGGGCGTATGGCTCCTGTCGGGCATACCTCCGAACACTTGGTACATTCGGGACGGCAATATCCGCGTTCGTACGACATTTCGGGCTGCATGAAAGTCATCAGATTACCCGATGGCCGCAAGACTTGATTAGGACAAGCCGATATGCACAACTGGCATGCCGTACAATGCTGGGCTATGTTCGATGCGCTTAGCGAACCCGGCGGAGTAATGGGTGTGATTCGGTTGGGAATTTTTTTATCTTCGATGACCGCTAGACCTCCGTCTACTTTTTTCTCCTGAGCTTTCAATAAGGCAGTACCGGCCAACAATCCGGCGAACGAGAGGAACTCTCGTCTGGGATTTTCTTTTTTGTCTTCATGTGCTGGTTCGACAGATGCCGAAGTAGTCTTTTTTCGGGGAAGGTATCGTATAGCTCCCTGTCTGCACTTTTCGATGCAATCCATGCAAGCCACGCAACGGCTGTAATCGATGAGGTGGTTTTTGGCATCGATACACGAGGCTTTGCAGTTGCGGGCACACGATTGGCAACCGTTACATTTTGTCGTGTCGATAACGGGGCGGAAAAGAGAGAATCGGGACAATAGCCCCAGAACAGTACCCACCGGGCAAATCGTGTTGCAATAGGCGCGTCCGTTTTTCCATGCTAATATAAGTAACGAGACGAATGTGACGAGGGCAATGATAAAAGTGGGTATGCTTTTCAGCCACACGTCGGTGGAATAGAACGCGTAACTGTCGATACGCTCGGCAAAGTAAGCGAGTAAATTGTTTCCCCATTGATAGAGCGGAGCGAACAGATTGGATGCGATTCGTCCGTATGCGCTGTATGGAGCGATGAGGGCCGCAATAGCCGTGAATCCGGCAAGCAGGGCGACGATGAACAATGCCAACATGCTGTAACGCAGCCATGAGATAGCCGGTGAATAACGGAATCGGTTCTTTTTCCGTTTACCCGATATCCACGAAACGATATCTTGGAATACACCGAGCGGACAGATTACCGAGCAGTAGACACGTCCGAACAATAAAGTGAGGATAACGAGGAATGCGACGACTCCTACGTTCAAAGCCAATACGGCCGGGAGGAACTGTATTTTAGCGAGCCACCCGAACCACAGATGCAGAGTCCCCGTGAAATCGAGGAATAATAAGGTGATTAGCGTGAAACAGATAGTCGCTGCGACTATCCTGATTTTTCTTAACATAAAGGTTTGTTTTTAGCTGTTAAATGACATATTTCGATAAATCTGTTGGGCATAGTACAGAAAATCGCTACGAAAATACACAAAGATTTTTTAATTTTTTTTGCTCATAATCAATAAAAAAGAGTTTTTTATATTCTTTTTTCCCTTCTCGATTTTCCATTTGCAAGGAAAGAAATAAGACGATATGATTCGAAAAGTAACAGCCTATGGTGTAAATGTCGATTTTATAGGCTTTCTTTTTTCCGAACTTAGATCACCTTCATTTCAGAATACAAAGATAAATGGGAATATTAGTGATATATGTAGATAAATTACGGATAGTTGTACCAATTTTACAGATACATAGCAGCTCCTTTCCCTTTGCGAACATGCTCCTTTATATTGCTAATGCAGAGTACCCTGTAATACTACGGGACACGGTAAGGAGAGAAGGGATAATACCTTCGATAACGGGAACAGAGTGATGCATATCCCTCTCCCCCCTGCCGTGCCCCGCAATGCTGCGGGGTGTTGCGGAGCCAATAGGGGAGGTGTCCGTAGGACGGAGGGGTTGAAAGAAAATTTGGATTGTCATTTTAACCCTTTCCCTCTGCTCACGTTTAGCGCGATAGGGAGTGTCACGTGGTGGGGAAATATAGGGGTGATAAGTGTTTGAGTTTGGGTTACAGGCTGCTGGCGAATATCCCGACAGTAGCTATCGATTCCAATTCCAACAAATACTTTTTGGCTGTGAGCCCGCCTCCGTAACCAGTGAGAGACCGGTCGCTACCGATCACTCTATGGCAGGGAACGAAAATGGAGAGGGCGTTTGCTCCGTTGGCATTCGCTACGGCTCGAACGGCGTTCGGTATGTCCAGTCGTTTGGCCATTTCACCATAAGAAAGAGTTTGTCCATAAGGGATTTCCAATAATTTGTGCCATACTTTTTTCTGGAAATCCGTACCAGTGAATAGTATGGGAATATCGAACGTTGTCCGCTCTCTTTTGAAATACTCGTCTAATTGTCGGGCGGCTTCTTGAATGATATCCGATTTCCCTTCTTTATAGTCCGCATTCAACAGGTTTTGTAATCTTTTGTCCACTCTGCCCTGATGTTTTTCTATCACCCAGTTGCAAAGGCAAAGTTGGTCTTCGTATGAACCGAGTATTAAATCCCCGCAAGGAGAGGGATAGTGTTGTGTTAGAATCACATGTTTTGTATTCATGATCGTTTCTTTTTAGTCGTTGCGTAATCTTTCATTCCTTCGATGGCTCCACCGGCTACCGCCCACAGGTATAGGCTGGCCACACTGCTGTAAGGCGAATAACGTCGGCGATATTTTTCAAACAGTTTACGGGTTATGTCGCGATGGTGATATACTATTCGTAGTCCTCTTTGAATGGCGAGGTCGCTATAACTTAGAATATCCGGGCGTTGCATGGAAAATAACATGAGCATTTCGGCACTCCATATGCCTATCCCGTCGAGTTTTGACAAGCATTCGATGACCTCTTCGTCGGTCTTGTCGTAAAGCCCGTGAATGTCGAACTCTCCGTTCAATATCTTTGTGGCTGCGCGTTTAATGTAGGTCACTTTTTTGAATGAGATGCCAAAGCGTTGCAATTCTTCATCGGTCAGGCTTATGACTCTTTGGGGTGTAATTTCTCCTAATGAAGATTGTATCCGCTGCCAAATGGTCTCATGAGCTTTTGTTGAAATTTGCTGCCCTACGATGGAATGTACCAATGCTGCAAAAAGGTTCGGAATGACTCTCCTTTTTACCCAGCCTACCTTGTCTATGATTTCAGACAGGCGTTTGTCCCTCTGTTTCAAGTAAGCGAGTTCTTTTTCTCCGTATTGAAAATATTCTGTCATATCTGTTATTTTGTTGTCAAATAACGGTTGGAGTCTTCTGGGGCCTCTTGGCGGTCGTCTTTTGTATATTGGCGAATGACTTCGGCTACGGAAATTTTGTATTTTTCGAATAGCAAGTCGTGCCCTTTCTTTTGGCAGTTACGATGATTCATCTTATTACGCCAATTGGAGGCTGCTTCTTCGTTTTCCCAAAAAGAGAGGCTGAGTAGTTTTCCCTCTTCGTTCAGACTTAGAAATCGTTCTACGCTGATGAATCCGGGCATATTTGTCAATTCGGATTTTAACATAGCTCCGAGTTGCAAGTAGGTTTCCTTATATTCTTTTTTAGGTGTTACTTCGAACAATACAGCGACTTTCGAAGAGGTTGTTAGGGGCGCATTTTCTTTTGCTTTCATCTTATTATCGATTTGAGGGTTTTATGTTAGGTAAAAATCCGGCGATGATACCCAATAGAGGCAGCAGTGTACTGACTTTGAAAATAAATTCTATACTCGTTTCATCGGCAAGCCAGCCGAAGAATGCGGAACCGATTCCTCCGAGTCCGAACATAAGTCCGAAGAAAATACCTGAGATCATTCCTACTTTATCCGGCTTTAAATCGGTAGCATAAACCAGTATGGCAGAAAAGGCCGATGCGATGATAAAACCGATGATAACGGTTATGACGAGCGTCCAAAACAGATTGAGGTATGGCAGTACGAGTGTGAAGGGGGCTGCACCGAGGATAGAAAAGAGAATGACGTATTTTCGTCCGTACCGGTCGCCGAGGAACCCTCCGAGCAAAGTCCCTATGGCCAGTGCCGCGAGAAAAGCAAATAGGCAAAGTTGTGATTGTTGTACCGTAATGCCGAATTTTTCGATTAAAAAGAAGGTGAAATAACTCGTCATGCATGAGATAAAAAAGTATTTCGAGAATAGCATGATTACCAGGATAATCAGAGCATTGCGGATTGCTTTCTTACTCAAATTACAACTTGTCGTTTGTTGAGCTCGATGCGACATTCCGGTTTGGGAAAGCGTCAGCTTGTACCAATATCCTACCCGTACCAGTATGGCAGAGGCGAGCAATGCTGCGATTGAAAACCACCCGACGGCATGTTGCCCGTAAGGAATAATAATCAATGCGGCGAGTAATGGTCCGATGGCGCTTCCTCCGTTTCCGCCGACTTGAAAAATAGACTGGGCCAGACTTTTCCTGCCCCCCGATGCTATTTGTGCCACTCGGGATGCTTCGGGGTGGAATACCGAAGAACCGCAACCGATAATCGCGACAGCGAGGAGAATCAAGAAAAAGTTCGAGGCGAAAGCGAGCAGCAATAACCCCGTTAGGGTAAAACACATGCCTGCGGATAATGAATAGGGCTGAGGCCGGCGGTCGGCATATTGTCCTACAAAAGGTTGGAAAACGGAAGAGGTAAGTTGGAATACCAGTGTGATGATGCCTATTTGTGCGAAGGTAAACCCGAAATTATCTTTCAAGACAGGATACATGGCGGGGATAACCGATTGAATCATATCGTTCAATAGGTGGCAAAAACCCATGGCGAACAATATCGTATAGGCTGTACCTTTTTGGACATGGGGATGCCCTTTGAGTTTAATTAAAATGCTCTTCATCGGATTCCTTTTCTATGTTTACGTCCTTCCATAATAGTTTGGCCGCTCGCATGGCCGACTCTATATTTCCTGTTTCGATGTGGTGCAACAGCCTTTCGTGCAGCGGTTGCGATTTCATAAGATAAGTGGTGTCCTCATAAATGTAGTCGTATCCGGAGGTAAGGTGAACCGTCATGCTGTGGTAAAGCTCGGACAATATCTCGTTATGCGTAGCTCGGGCTATCGAGTTATGAAAATTTATGTCGGCGGCGATACACCGTCCGACGTCGCCCGATTTTGCGGCTTCTCCTCTTTCTTGGATATATCGTTTCATATTTTCTAGATCGATCTTTGTTCTCCTTTGTGCGGCCAGTCGGGCAATGGGAGCCTCGATGATGTCCCGTACCTCCCGCAGTTCCTGTATGTCTGCTCGTTTCAATCGTTGGTGGAATGGTTCATTGGTTTCTGTAACGCTTTCCACGAAAGTACCCCGTCCCTGTTGTACACTCAAGTATCCCATGTTTACAAGCATTTTGATGGCTTCTCGTACAGTGGAGCGCCCTACGCCGAACAGCTTCATTAGCTCCGGTTCGGTAGGTAGCTTTTCTCCCTTGGTCAATTTCCCGTCGTTTATTTGTTCCCTGATTAGGGAGGAGACTTCCTCTGCGAGCGATTTCTTTTGAATGGTTGTATTTATATCCATAATAAGTCTTATGATAATATCATCTGATGAATTTTTTGCGTTGGCGAACATACTTATTTTTTAGAAAACAAGAAAATAAAAAGTAAAATTTAACTCGGTTTTTCGATGTGTCGGTTCTCAAACTACTCCTTTTTGCGAGGGAAAAAATAATATTGATAACTCCTTATTTGCCGTTTCCCGTAGCATCATGGGGTTGGGTAGAATAGATATGGAAGGGGTCGCAGGGGGAGGTATTGAGGTCTTTAAAGTCAAAAGAAATATCATATACGTGTCGTTAGCGGTGGTATGGTTTGGGAAAGAGACTGTTTATCCTATACACTATTCGGCTGGATTTGCCGTTTAATATATGTATAATAGCAAAACGAGTATCATGAAAAAACGACAGGAAGAGAGTTTGGTATGGCTCGATTGGGCCAAAGAATTACAGTTTATCGCACAAGCGGGTTTGACCTATTCAAAAGATCCGTTCGATTTGGAGCGGTTTCAACGAATACGCGAAATTTCGGCGGAGATAGTGAGTCGGCAGACCGGATTGTCTTTTGAACGAGTGACGGATCTTTTTTGTGGCGAGACCGGATTCCAGACTCCCAAACTCGATACGAGGGCTGCTATTTTTCAAGACGGAAAAATCCTGTTGGTCGAGGAGAGGGACGGTACGTGGTCGTTGCCCGGAGGGTGGGTCGATGTGAACCAAACCGTCAAAACCAATACCGAGAAAGAGGTGCTCGAAGAAGCTGGGCTCGAAGTCGAGGCTGTCCGTCTGCTTGCTTTGCAAGATCGCAATCTCCATAACCGTCCGCCCTATGCCTATAACGTATATAAAGCCTTTGTCTTGTGCGAAATCAAAGGCGGCTCGTTCCGTCCCAATATAGAAACACAGGGTAGTGCCTATTTCGCTTTGGACGAACTGCCGCCACTCTCTGAGGACAAAGTTACTCGCGAGCAAATCGTCCTCTGCTTCGAAGCCGTGCAAACTGACGATTGGGTAGTTCCTTTTGATTGATTAGAATAACGGTTGGAATCCGTTTCCCGAGACTTCGTTTTTAGATGTCTTTCCCTTTTCGCTCGTTATACGAAAGTTGTCCATTGCATCAAAGTTTTTCGGGTTCCGGTCGTCGGTCGTCTGTTTGCGATGGGCTTTTCCAAAGAGGGAAGGAAAGAAGATACGATTCGTTGACAGGAATGTCACCGATGGATTATCGTACGTTTTCCAAGCGACAAGTATTGGTGGAGTAGGTTCAGTCCCGAGTATAACAGTTTCGGTATTCCGATGGTGAAATTTTGAGTCGCTTTTGTACATAGCGGCTGAAATAAGAAACGGACGAGAAATTCATTCGCTCGGAAATCGCCGTCAGGGATAGTTCCTTTTGGCGAAGTAGGCGAGTGATTTCCTGAATGGTAAAGCGGTCTATCCAATAAGTAGCTGGGCGGCCGCTTACTTTTCGACATAGCTCCGACAAATAATGCGGGGTGATACAGAGGCGGGAGGCATAAAAGTCGAGTTCCCTGTTCCGTATGTATTCGCCGTTGTACAGTAATTCGATGAATTTACGTAATTGCGAGGCTGTGTGTTCCGACAGTTGCGAAATGTTACGGCTACGGGCATGGATATCGTAAAGGTCGAGAATATGTGCGGTCAGTAGACTACCGAGCAATTCTTCATAAAACGAGTGCCCTTTTTCGGTCATGCGCATACGAAGGACTCGTAAGGCAGCTTCACATATCCGAAAGTCGTGAGGAGAAAGTTTCATAACGGGATTTTGTAAAAGCGATAGATGTCCTATAATGCCGTAATTGTTACGGATAGCGATAGAGGCGACAAAGGTTTCCGAAAGGCTCATTAAAATACCTTGAAAATCGTCGGATATTGAAAACTCAGAACCGAGTTCTCCATTAGGCAGAATGACATAATCGCCCACTGCAATATTGTAGCGTGTGTCTTGAAAGGTAAATCCCATATTGCCGCCGCAGCAAAGGATATGAACAATATGCCCCGCATAACGCAAGGTATTGAAGTCCTGCAAAGTGTCGGCAAAAACAATCCCGTCGAAATCCGTCTGTTCCATAACCGTTTTTCTTTTGTCTCAAAAGTAACCGAAAACCACGAATAGTGAAAATTTCTCCTCGATTTTTATAACAATAGAGCGATGAGTGTGCGGTAACTTTGCAACAGACAATCAAATCAGAAAGATATGAAAGATGTAAGACTGAACAACGGGGTGATGATGCCGGCCATAGGTTTCGGCGTTTTTCAAATCCCTGAGAATGAAACAGAACGTGTTGTAACTGATGCCATAGAAGTCGGTTACCGTCTGATAGACACGGCGTCCGCTTATTTTAACGAGGAACAGGTGGGGAGCGCTATTCGTCGAAGCGGTATAAAACGCGAAGAGTTTTTCATTACCACCAAATTGTGGGTACAGGATTATGAGTATGACGATGCACTGCGGGCATTCGATCTCTCAATGAAGAAACTGGGTCTCGATTACCTCGACCTGTATCTGATGCATAAACCCTATGGGAATTATTATGCGGCATGGCGGGCAATGGAACGGTTGTATAAAGAGGGTCGTATTCGCGCTATCGGCGTGACGAGCTTTTCTGACGAACGATTGCAAGATCTTTTTCTGCACAATGAGGTAAGACCTGCTGTGAATCAGTTGGAAACTCACCCGTTTTTTCAGCAACAAGCCGCCAATACGTTTCTGCAACAGGAGGGCATCCAACATGAAGCATGGGCTCCTTTCGCCGAAGGGCAGAACGACATTTTCAATCACCCGGTTTTGAAAGAAATCGCTGTACGGCACGGTAAAAGCGTGGGGGCGGTCGTGCTTCGCTGGCTCAACCAGCGCAACATCGTGGTTATACCTAAGACCGTGCGCAAGGAACGAATGATAGAGAATTTGAATATCTTCGATTTTATTCTTACAGATGAGGAAATGAAAGCTATCGCGGGATTGGACACGAGAAAGAGTCCAATTTATGACGATATGGATTTGCCGACTGTAAGAGCAATAGGAACTCATAAAATACATGACTGAAATGAAGACAATTAAATTGAACAATGGTGTCGAGATGCCAGTGTTGGGTTATGGTGTATTCCTTGTTAATTCGGAGGAATGCGAACGTTGCGTTCTGGATGCCATTGAAGTAGGTTATCGATTAATTGATACGGCACAGGCCTATTATAATGAGGACGGCGTAGGACGGGCTATCGAGACGTGTGGTGTACCTCGCAACGAATTGTTTATTACGACCAAAGTGTGGATTTCCAATGCAGGAGAGGAGAAGGCCTTCCGAAGTATCGGTGAGTCGCTCCGAAAATTGAAAACCGATTATATAGATTTGTTACTCATACATCAGCCTTTCGGAGACTATTACGGGACGTACCGAGCTATGGAACGAGCGTACCGAGACGGTATGGTGCGAGCTATCGGTTTGAGTAATTTCTATGATGCTCGATTCGTAGATTTGGTGGAGAATGTGGAAGTGAAGCCTTCTGTGTTACAGTTAGAAACACACGTCTTTTCCCAACAGAAGAGGATGCGAGAATTAATCAACGACTACGGGATGCATTTGATGGCATGGGGACCTTTGGCACAGGGGTCGGACAGACTTTTTACAGATGAGACTTTGAAGGCTATCGGTACGAAATATGGTAAAACCAATGCACAGGTGGCTTTGAAGTTTCTGACGAGCGAGGGTATTGTCGCTATTCCTAAATCGATTCATAAGGATCGTATGGCGAGCAATTTCGATATAGCCGATTTTGAACTGACAGAAGAGGATAAGGAGACTATTCGAAAAATGGATACCGGTAAACTTAAAGTTGATTTCAATGATCCAGATATGGCAAGGTATTTATTGGAATATGACAAAAAGTTTAATCCGAACAGCTGATAGACGTTGTTGTGGTATGGGTATATAGCCCGACCTCTTTCACAGAAAAAGCGGGAAAAGGGAAAAATCCATTTCCCTTTTCCCGCTTTTTATCGGATAGGCCTCAGAGAGAATTAAGATTGGATCGTTTTCTTCAAATCTTATTTCTTTGTAATGTATTATAAAGCGTCGATAATACGAATCGCATTCAACGCATTTGGAAATCCTATGTAGGGAAGGCATTGTATCATCGCTGCGATTTGGGTGGCTTTGTCGTTTCCAGCCTTGATATTGCCCTTGCTGTGCGAATGTATTTGAGATTCGGCTCCGATAGCTGCTAATACACAAAGAGAAAGTAGCTCCCTTGTTTTAAGGTCGAGTCCAGAACGGGTATAGAAATCACCGAAACCTACTTCGGTGAGAAACCGAGGGAGACTTTCATTCATTTCGTCGGGTAAGTTGCTAAATGTTCGGGCTATTTCGTCGCCGTATAGAGGGTATTGTATTTCTTTTCCTTTTTCGTATCGGTTGTCTTCATTCACCGTTCCTTGTGCTTCCAAAGGTAAAGGAATTCCTTTTTCTTGAAAGACTTCATTAATTGTCGAAATGGCATTCAATGTTTTGGGAAATCCGATAAATGGGGCGCATTGATAGATGGCTTCGCGCAATTCTATCGGAGATACTCCTACGTTGAGTGCCGCTGCTGCATGAGATTTCAACTGGGGGAGTGTTTGCATGGAGGCTAAGGTGACACACGTAATCATCTCGCGGGTTTTGTGGTCGAGAGAACCGGTTTCGAATACTTCGCCGAAAATGAATTTTTGAAGTATATCCATCAACTCGGGGTCACTTCCTTTCCCTGTGAGAGCTTCACCACCGAACAATCGGGTATAATTTTGTTTACATGTTTCTATTCTGTCCATCGTCGTATCTTTTTTATCGTTTTCAGCTTCGACACCAAATGCTAAGCTTAAAGATATTCCTATTATCAAAACTATTTTTTGTTTCATAACATAATCATTTAAGGAGTTTTAGTGTTTGCAGCCATTTAACTACGTCTTGACAATTGTCGTTTACATAACTGTCTCTGATTGCCAAACCTTCTAAGAAAGATGCATCGGGGCATAATTTCTTCATGTCGGAAATAGAATGCCCGAATCGGCCTCCTCCATGAGTCATGAAAGGAACGATGGTTTTTCCCGAGAAATCATGTCTTTCCAAGAATGTAGCCACCGGTGGCGCTATGGTGCTCCACCAGTTGGGCGAGCCGACGAATATTATGTCGTATTTATCGAAATCTTGTACATCGTTTTTCAGTGCAGGGCGATGGTTGTTGTTTATCTCTTTTTTAGCTTGATTCACGACTGAATGGTAGTCGGTGGGATAGGCTTCTTGGGGTTGTATTTCGAACAAGTCGGCTCCGGTCGATCGGGTAATTTGTTCTGCAACGGTGCGGGTATTACCGCTGTGAGAGAAATAGACGACAAGTATTTTCTCATCGATCCCCTTTTTCTGAGCGGGAATGGATAGGCATGTGAGCAACATCATGATTAATATTATTTTGTTCGTCATAATTATTTGATTGTTTATTAAGAAGCTGTTTTAAATTTATTGAGAAATAATATTATCATTGCAAGCAGGTATGTACCGGCCATATTGAGCCCCTGTCTCGCATCTTGAATCCCTTGATTTTTTTCAATAGCCCGCTATTGACTGCATATCTCGAACTCCGATCTGCTTCAATATAGGCTCAATCTGTCTCGGAATAAATTTAAAACAGCTTCTAAATTTTTTCCCCGATTTCATAGGCTTCTTTCAAAATGGGTTTTCCTTCTATCTCTCCGATTTTCCATACCCCGGTTCCATAGATAATCCCTTTTTCACGAGCTCCTTCGAGACAGTCGAGAAATCCTCGGAATCCGTCAATCGTGCGTTCCATAGCCGGGATACTCGGTTCGGCGGCCGTTACGATGAAATAAAAATTTTTGTTTGTGATTTCTGTGTAACGGGCGCAACAACGGTCGATGAGGGTTTTCATCTGTGCACTCATCGTATAGAAATAGACGGGCGTTGCCATGACTATGACATCGGCGGCAATCATTTTTTCGATCACTTCGGCGGCATCGTCTTTTTGCGGACAAGGCTTGCCGTACATGCTACATATACCGCAACCTGTGCAGTAGTTTATGTGTTTGTCTTTTAGAAATATTTTTTCGACCGTGTGCCCGGCATCTTTACAGCCTTGTAGGAAAGCATCGCATAGGCGGTCGGAGTTGCCGCCTCGCCGCGGGCTTGAAGAAAGTATCAATACATTTTTGTTCATGTTTCTTTACCATTAGATTCGTGAGACAAAATTAGAAGGGAAATCGTAAGGGCTTTGTATATAGATTACAGATAGATATACCATTTTTACGGATTCGGAAGTTGAGGTATGAGACCTATTTGGAAAAGTATTAACTTTGTTTTCGTAAAACAGAGAATGACTGCGTTTCGTATGACTAAATATTTTTGAGAGTGTATTCTTTTTTTTGTGGAATTTTGAAAGACAAACGATTATGAACGAGATTTTGAAACTTGACAATATATTCCAATATAACGATATGATGGGACAGGAAACTTTGCACCCGTTAGTCAGCGTTGTCGATTTTTCGAAATGCAGGCCTATGTTGCATTCTCTTCAACGGTTTGGTTTTTATGCCGTTTTTTTGAAAGATGTGAAATGCGGGGATATTCGTTATGGTCGGAATTATTATGATTATCAAGAAGGAACGCTTGTTTTTCTGGCTCCGGGACAAGTCGTAGGGATTGTCAATAATGGAGAATATTTCCAGCCTAAGGGCTGGGCTCTTTTGTTCCACCCTGATTTGATACGGGGTACTTCGCTTGTACGCGAGATGAAGAACTATACTTTCTTTTCTTATGAATCGAATGAGGCGCTTCATTTGTCGGAACAGGAACGAAAAGTAATTCTCGATTGTTTTCATAATATAGAGTCGGAATTGCAACATGCTATCGATAAGCATAGCAAGACGTTGATTGTAAATAATATAGAATTGTTCTTGAATTATTGCGTTCGGTTTTATGACCGGCAATTTATTACTCGCAGCAATGTGAATAAAGATATTTTGTCTCGCTTCGAGAATTTGTTGAACGATTATTTTCAATCGGAGAAACCTCAAATCATAGGGCTTCCGTCGGTTCAATATTGTGCCGATTCCTTGCATTTGTCTCCTAATTATTTTGGTGACTTGATTAAAAAAGAGACCGGAAATTCTGCACAGGAGTATATACAAGCTAAGTTGATCGGAGTAGCGAAAGACCGTATTTTCGATACCAGCCTTTCGGTCAGTGAAATTGCTTATAGCTTGGGGTTCAAGTATCCACAACATTTCAGTCGTTTATTCAAGCAGAAAGTGGGTGTTACCCCTAATGAGTATCGCATGCGGAATTGATTTCCGGGATACTTTTTTATTGGAATTCGGTTGGAGGTTTTTTTGACAATTGCCAGAGGATTGACTATCGTTAGATTACAAGGGTCTTGTTTTTGGTCGTTGTCAGGTATGGAATCTATGTTTTCGTTATCGCTGCGTGCCGATTGCTGTGTTGCCGAAGAGGCTTGTGTCGTATCGTTATGTTTCTTTTTGGAATCATATTTACGGGCGTAACGTTCGAGCGTGTTGATACAGCTCATCAGGGCTTTTACCTCTTGGGGTTGCAGAAGGGGATCGAGTTCGAGGAGTTGTGTGTAATACTGTAACAACACTTGATTACGCAGCAGTTCTATTTGCATTCGACTTGCCGATAGTTCTTGTTCAAATTGTTTTTCGAGATTTTCCATACCTTTGTTTTTGGAGCAAAAGTATGTGACGGTATGCACGATTTTATGGCATGATTGAACAAAGTTTGAAAAGAGCTCTTGTTTGTCAATTCTTTTCAACAGAGAGAAGAATGTATCAGGGGGTACTTGATATAGGTGGAATTGATGGGACTTAACCCCTCCTTCCCTTCGTGACACCTCCCCTATATTTTGCAGAACAAAACACAGGGGAGGAGGTTAAAAAAGCACGCCGATAGTGTCATACTAATCTTTCGCTGTTCTAAGAGTTAGACAAGGAGTATTGCAGCTCTCTTTTGTCGTGTGATTTTTGCCAGTAAGATAAAAAGTATTCAATCTTCTCCCCTGTGTCGCAAAGCAATATTTGATTGTATATATTAACCCCCTCACCCTACGGGCACTCCCCCTATATTTTGCTGCGCAAAACACAGGGGGGAGAGGTTAAGACGTATTCCCTTTTCTTTTCTGTTCCGATTTTATATGCGAAACCCCGTAATGCTACGGGACACGGCAGGGGAGGAGGACAAACACGAACAATCCCTGTTAATTATCGACAGAACCGTTTTGGCGGGGTGGACATTTTTGGTGTTAAAAAAAGGCTGTTAATCGTAAGATTAACAGCCTTATGCAGTACCCGAAGGGGGACTTGAACCCCCACAGCTGCAATAGCCAAAGGATTTTAAGTCCTTCGTGTCTACCATTCCACCATTCGGGCAGCCTTAGAGCGAAAAACGGGACTCGAACCCGCGACCCCAACCTTGGCAAGGTTGTGCTCTACCAACTGAGCTATTTTCGCAATTGCGAGTGCAAAGATAAAATGCTTTTTTGTTTTTGCAAAATTACGGCTCGAAAATCTAATGGAAAGTTTTGTTTGAGACTTTATCGTCCGATGGAGGGGAATTATGTTAGGGATTACAAGCTAACTTATTTCACTGCCTATTCATCTACAAATATAGAACGATTATTATTTGTCTCCATAATGCCCTTTCATGGAAATCACAAATACCGTTACAATATCCTCGTCAATCTTGTAAACAAGCCTTGATCCTTTGTCTATCCGTCTGCTCCAAAAACCTTGTAGCTCACCTTTGAGTTGTTCTACTTGACCTGTTCCTGAGTTAGGGTGTTGCCGTAGTTCCTCGAAGAGTGCAACAATTTTTCGTAGTGTTTTCTTTTGTCCGGATTTTATCCATTCTTTTAGATGTCGCTCTGCCTCCGGCATTAATATCAACTCATAGTTCATGAATCCAAAAGTTCCCTAAGTTTATCCATAGAATATGTAGTCCCTTTCCCGGCTTTCATTTCTTCTATTCCACGATTTACTGATTCCATGTTTACCGGATCATCAAACCACTTGTCTCCTGATGGGGAAGGATTCTCACTAACCTCTATGGTTATACCGTTGGCCTTTGAAATAAGTACTTGTTCTATATATGCTTTAAGACTTTTTCCTTGTGCTACCGCCATGAGTGATAATTTTTTTAGAGTGTCCACAGGGAGGTCTATATTCTTTCTTTTCAGTGTAGTATCCATATCATTTCTATTTTTTTATGTAGCAAAGATATATAATGTATATTATATACACAATATATTTCCTGCCTTTGATTCTTAAAAAAATAGGAAAATCGATTTGAATTATTTATAAAATGTGATTTTATACCATGTAGAAATGATTGAACCTGTATATCAGTAGCAAATTTTACAAGGGGTATATCCGCTATTTTGAGCTTTGTCTAAGGATATAGAGACTATTTCTGCACTACATTTTTTCAATCCTCGGCAGTTTCTGTGGGCATGGAATCTTTTAGATTTTGGACCGGTGCAGATATATACAGTTGCAGTTTCTTGTTTTTTCTTTTTGTCAGTTGGTTCGCCGGAAGTTATAGCAGGGCAACACAATGCAAATAACAAGATTAGTGATGTCAGCCTTGTTTTCATATCAATAAATATCGTGTTCTTCTGTTCCTAAAAGAGGCTATTTTTTTCATAATACTTGATATAAAATTTGTTAGGGTTTTTTTCATCTGCAAGTACATTCTCTTTTTTTTCTCGTTTTACTGATTTATCTGGGAAACCAATATGTGGTTTGATTTGTTCTATATTGGACACCCAAAATTCATTTTCTACGTGCTTGATAGAATCTTCATTGTTCGATTTGTACGAAATCCTGTTGGTGAATATATATGGTGATTGTTCGGGGCTTACCGAACCGTCATGATAGAGTCGATTTCCATCGCTTATTGGATAACGCACAGGAATGTATTTTGCTGAGTGAGGGGGAATACATATTACCGGCTGTTCTTTTACAGTTATAGAAGAAACATGATTAGTGCCATATCCAACTTTTTTTGTTGCATCAATCGGATTAAAAAACGAATAATAGGGATATATGGCTTTCCCGTCAATACTTATACTCTCTTCATATGTCGAAGTATAACTCTCCGTTATCTCCCTATTGGCATAATAATCATAGGCCACACCATTGTGTATATAGAACGACCTGTCCATCAATACGAATAAATCGCTATCGGTTTTGTTTTCCATTACGAATCCCGGATTTCCGTATTCTGCCCACAGATTATAATACAATGCGCAGTCCTCGTTTTCATATTTGAGGGAGCCTTCATTTTGTTCCAACTCACTTTCTACCGTATAAGTTTGATAATATAAGAGGTATTCTGTACAAGATGTTATTGTCAATAATAGGGAAAATAATAGTATTTGATTTCTCATAATTATGTTGTGTTATAATTGAAATCGATTCATGAAGAAACTCATATCAAGACTTTTATTTTCATGATATAATACAGGCTTATGCGTATCCACATCAAACCGTATTTTAATATAGATGTAATCGTCAGACGTGTTTACACATTTGTGAAATTTGAATTGTTCAATGTCACTATTAGAGAAAGTAAAGAATATATTTTTGTAAGCATTATTCTCCTTACAGCGCACTACTATAATGTATCTTATTTGGGTGTTTATAAAAGCGTCGAATCTATTTACTTTTATTTGAGTGTGAGCTGTATAATTCCCTTTTAATTCTGTGGCTTTTACTTGAACAAAGAAGAATACATTGTCTTTACTTGCAACAATATCCACGCCTTCATCAACGCTCATATTGTTTGCATTATATCCACGAAATAATAGTTCTGACATAACTGCATATTCTCCTGCTTTTCCCATGTAGTTTGTCGTTGTTTTTTGAGATTGGGAAGTTGTTGTTTCTTTCAAAATGACATCCTTATTTTGTTTCTCATCAATAATAGGAATGGGGAGAGGTTCTTTCTTTTTTATCCTCAACTTATATACACCAGCTCTAAATTTACCGGTCTTTGGATTTTTTACTCTTGCAAAATCTTTATCAGCAGCGTTTTTCTTTTTAACTTCTCTATTTAATATTTGAGTAACTTTCCTTAGAACTTCGTCAATTGACATATCACCGGAAGCTCCACTCATTAATATTCTTTCTGCGATCATTCTCACATGAAGACCTTCTTTTGCATCTTTCTCACTAAGTATTTTCTTAATTAATTCTTTCATGGCTTTACTATTATATTAGTTTTTCTTATATTAAGAAATTATTTAGTATATTGCGATTATTAACCATCTAATCTTGTTTATCTAATGAACTCCTCAAAATACATATTAAATCATCTTTGGATTTTATTGTTGTTTCAGGAGTCTTTATTGTTAACGGTATATTAATTGGCCTCCGGCTGAGCCATAGGGTGCTATATTGTAACTTTGCAAGAAATAACGACCGTCTTTTGCTGTCCCTGTCATGGGGCCTCCTGTGGTGATGTCGTAGGTGGAACCGCATTTGGGGCATCTTAGACAAAGATTGTTCTCGTCGAATTCGATTCTTATGTTGGAGTTGATTTCTACGGGACAACAGAGGTCGTAGACGTAGGGCACACCGTGTTCGTTAGTAATAAGCATGAGCCCTCCGTATCCTGTGGCCGAAAGGTCGGTATAGGGAAATCCCGCCGGAATTTTCTGGTTACGAATGAACCGGCGGTGTATGAAACTACCGCTTACTCCATATAAGTCCCACATGGCTTGGTTGGCAAATTCTACCCGGACGGCGGCAGCCGGGATACGGTCGCGGTCGCCTCCGTCGCAGCTTGTGGCTATGATTATGATAAGGAGGAGAATGAGAATGTTGCCTGTTCGCTTCATTTCAATATGTTTTCTATGAGTTCTATTTCGGACGGTGAGAGGGACAAATTATCCACTGCATGCAAACTGTCTTTCAACTGGTCGAGGTTGCGGGCTCCGATAATTACACTACCGATTTCTTTGCGGCGTAGTATCCAAGCGATCGCCAATTGCGATATGCTTTGTCCTCTTTGTTCTGCGATTGGCCGAAGGCGGGCTACCTTAGCGATTTTATCCGGAGTGACATCGGATTGTTTCAAGTAACCTTCGGGACGGGCTGCTCGTGAATCGGCCGGTATGCCGTTCAGATATTTGGAACTGAGTATGCCTTGTGCCAACGGGGAGAATGCCACTACCCCGATGCCTTTTTCCATACAAATTTGCAGGTGTTCTTTTTCTATGTGACGGTCGAACATGTTGTAGCGATCTTGATAGGCCAAACACGGAACGCCGGCATCGTGCAAGTAGTTCAAAGCATACAATAGCTTGTCGACCGGATATTTGGATAGTCCTATATATAAGGCTTTGCCTTGCCGGACGATATCGACGAGGGCTTGCATGGTTTCATCGATGGGGGTAATTCCGTCGTATCGGTGGCTGTAAAAGAGATCGACATAGTCGAGGTTCATTCTTTTCAGGCTTTGGTCGATACTTGCCATGAGATTTTTGCGGGAGCTGCATCCTCCGTAAGGGCCGGGCCACATTTCGTGCCCGGCTTTCGACGTAATGAACATTTCGTCGCGATGTGCGGCGAAACTTTGTTTCATCATGCGTCCGAAGTTTTCTTCGGCACTGCCTGCCGGGGGGCCGTAGTTGTTGGCTAAATCGAAGTGGCATACTCCGTGGTCGAATGCATATTCGACCAATTCCAATCCGGTGGCATAACAGTCGGTGTTCCCGAAGTTGTGCCAAAATCCGAGGGATATGACGGGTAGTTGTATGCCGCTGTCACCACATCGGCGATAAAGCATTCCGTTGGTATAGCGGTCCGGTTGAGGTTTATATTCCATAATTGTCGTATGTTTAGAAGGAGTTCGATTTACAGCTATGAAATGTCTGTCTAAAATAATTTATTAGCGACCCAAGAGTCGAGCTTCGGCCGCTTCGGTACGAGCGAAGTCGAAAGAGTCGATCGTTTTTCGCATGAGTTCTGTGATTCGGTCGTTACACAGATTACCGATGCTGCCTTCGTGGGTATGATGGATATGCTTGTCGGGGGAGAATTTCCCGGCTTCGATTTCTAATCCCACTTGTTTATAGGCATCTCGGAAAGGTGTGCCTGTTTGCACTCGCCGGTTTACTTCTTCCACGCTGAACATATAATCATATCGTTTGTCGTCGAGAATATGCTCATTGACGGCAATTTGAGAAATCATGAGGTCGACCATGTCCAAGCACTCTTCCAATTCGTCGAACGAGGGTAGGAACAGTTCTTTAATGACTTGTAGGTCTCTGAAATAACCCGATGGCAAGTTATTGGCGATGAGTGTGATTTGATAGGGTAATGCTTGTAATTTGTTGCATTTGGCTCGTGTCAATTCAAAAACATCGGGGTTTTTCTTATGGGGCATGATGCTCGAACCGGTCGTGAAGGCATCGGGCAATTTAATGAAGGCGAAGTTTTGCGAATTGTACAAACAGGCGTCGAATGCCAGTTTAGCGAGAGTCGCGGCAATAGATGCGATAGCGGAGGCTACGATACGCTCGGTTTTCCCTCGTCCCATTTGAGCGTACACGACGTTGTAATCCATCGTTTCGAACCCGAGGCTATCGGTGGTTTGCGTACGATTCAGAGGGAATGAAGAGCCGTATCCTGCGGCCGACCCTAACGGATTGCGGTTGCACACCCGGTAGGCGGCTTGCATGACGATGAGGTCGTCTGCCAGACTTTCGGCATAGGCGGCGAACCATAGTCCGAAAGAGGAGGGCATAGCGACTTGCAAATGGGTGTACCCCGGCATGAGTACTTGTTTGTATTTCTCGCTTTGGGCGATGAGGGTATCGAATAGTTTCTCTGTCTTTTTTACGATATTCTGTAAGCGAGAACGGGTGAAGAGTTTGAGGTCGACCAATACTTGATCGTTACGGGAGCGTCCGCTATGGATTTTTTTTCCGATGTCGCCCAATTTGCGGGTTAATAAGAGTTCGACTTGCGAGTGCACGTCTTCGACACCTTCTTCGATTAAGAATTTACCGGTTTCGGTATCTCGATAGATGTTCCGTAACTCTTCAGTGAGTTGTTTCAGTTCCTCGGCGGTAAGCAACCCGATGGATTGCAACATGGAGATATGAGCCAGCGATCCCAGTATATCGAAAGGAGCCAAATATAAATCCATTTCCCGGTCTTTCCCGACTGTGAACCGTTCGACGTCCCGATCGACTTGCACCGATTTTTCCCAAAGTTTTTGCGCCATTCGAGGTACGTTTTTGTTGTCAGATGAAAAGATTAAAATAACTTTTTATTCGTAGGGCAATATGACAAGCATATCGGCCATTTTATCAACCCCTTCCTGCAATGGCTTGGAGACCATCGGTTTGATGAAAGGGTTAAGTTCCGCTTTGACCGTGATACGCGATGCCGTTTCATTTTCTCCGGTTGAGACCAACTGTATCCACAGATTGAGAGGAAGCGGGGAGTTTTCGGCTTCGAACTTTATCGTTTTATTGGGTTCCCGATCTATGATTCTGAAAGTGATAGATCCTATGGGGCTCACTTCGATAGAGAGGCTGTCCTTGTCGTAACCTGTAATTTTCAGCTTTTCGTTTCCGGGAGCATTCAAGGCTCCTTTGAACCTTTCGAGGTTGGAGAGGTCGGAAAGCAATTCAAAGACCCGCTCGGAGGAGTGGGCTATTCGTACCGTTTTACTTTCGAAACTTGTCATACCGAAGGCGTGTTGTTATTGGGACCTTGCCAGCTTGCCGGGTCTTTACGCCATTCCTGCAATGTTTCAAGGTCTTCGGGTTTGATATAGTTGGTTTCCAATGCGGTTTCGAGCATTGCATTATAGTTGCTCAATGTAATCAATTCGACTTGTGCCGATTTGAATTTGCGGGCTGCTACGGGGAATCCATAGGTGAAGATGGCGGCCATACCGATTACTTCGCAGCCTGCGTTTCGTATGGCTTCGACTGCTTTTAAGCTACTGCCTCCGGTAGAGATGAGGTCTTCGATGACAACCACTTTTTGACCGGGTTTTAAATTCCCTTCGATGAGGTTTTCCAAACCGTGGTCTTTCGGTGCGGAGCGTACATAAACATAAGGTAATCCTAAGGTTTCGGCGACAAGCGCCCCTTGTGCGATTGCTCCGGTGGCTACACCTGCAATGGCATCTACTTCGCCGAAGTTTTCCATAATTACCCGGCAGAGCTCTACTTTAATAAACGTCCTGACTTCGGGGTAGGAGAGTGTTCTGCGATTGTCGGTATATATGGGCGAGTTCCAGCCCGATGCCCAAACGAAAGGATTTTCGGGTTGTAGTTTGATAGCACTGATTTTTAATAGTTTTTCAGCAAGTAATCGTTCTACCGTTTTCATGACGAATAATGTTTAGAATATTTAAAACACAAAGGTAAGAAAAATAGCAGATAAACGGTCGAATGGCAGGTGAAAAATATGAAAATATTTAGACGCTATTTTAAATTTATAGAGAAATAATATTATCATTGCAAGCAGGTATGTTCCGGCCATATTGAGCCCCTGTCTCGCATCTTGAATCCCTTGATTTTTGTCAATAGCCCGCTATTGACTGCATATCTCGGACTCCAATCTGCTTCAACATAGGTCTCAATCTGTCTCGGAATAAATTTAAAACAGCTTCTTATAGTACCGCAGCGAGTGTGAGACAGCTGATTCGGGGCTTCCCGTGAAGATAGAGCGCCTGTGCGCAAGCCAGAAGAGTCGCGCCTGTGGTTACAACGTCGTCGACTAACAGGATATGCTTGTCGGATAAATCGAGTTCTGAGTCCGTTTCGTAAGCGGTGCGGGTGTCCAGCCAGCGTTCGTAGATATTTTTTCCGGTTTGCGATTTAGTGTTTTGGGAGTGGTATAACCATTCTGTGCAGACTTCGATTCCGGTGACTTGTTCGATTCCCCGAGCAATCCATTCGCTTTGATTGTATCCTCTGCGGCGTAATTTCGCCGGATGCAAGGGGACGGGAACCAACGCGTTTATGTCGTCGAAAAATCCGCTGTGCAGCAGTTCGTTCGCGTAAATTTTCCCTAAGGTGAAACCGCATTGTTTTCCTCCGTGGTATTTGATGTGGTGTATGAGTTGCCGGGCATCGCTCGGCGTGGAGAAAAAGAAAAATGCCGCACATTTTTCAATGGGAACTTTCCCGAGAAAAAGTTGTGCCATCGGGCTGAGCGGGTCGAGGTGATAACCGGTGCGCGGTAATCGATGCAAACAGGTGGTGCAAATGTTTTCTTCATTTCTGTTCAACGCCCGTTGGCAGACCGGGCAGAGCCGGGGAAAGAACAAATCGATGAAATCTTTGAGGAACGGGGGCGTTTTCATGATTCGATTCCTTTAAGGATGTGAAAAACTAATTCGGTTTCGAACCCTCGGGATGCGGCGAAACGAAGTAATTTGGAGCGTCGAATCTCGACATCTTCGTCGTGAATCGAACGAGATTTCTTTTCGAGCAGGTCGACGAGACGGGTCGTGTATGCTTCCTCATCGATGAGAGATAAGGCATTGACGATGTCACTATTCCCGATTCGTTTCTGTTGCAGGGCATAGCGGATTTTTATTCGTCCCCACCCGGAAAAACGGAATTTGTCTTTGGCGAAAGCAATGGCGTATCTTTCTTCATCGATGAATCTTTCTTGCACGAGTCGTTCGACGATTGTTCGGGCATCCGGTTCTCCGATACCCCATCGGGAGAGCTTTTCCCGTATGTCGGCTATACAGTGTTCCGATGAAGAGCAGAGGGCGGCCGCTCGGTGGAGGGCTTCGGGCGGAGTTAGTGTTTTAGCCATGTCGTATGGGTTTTATAGCAGAAACGAATCGATTTTTCTCATACAGGTCTTTGATGACTCTGATGTGCTTGTATCCCGCTGTTTCCAACATGCGGGCACATGCTTCGCCTTGTGTCTCGTTGATTTCGAAGTAGAGCTTGCCTCCGGGGGATAAAAGCCGAACACTGTCCATAGCTATTTTTTCATAGAACAGAAGAGGACTTTCGTTCGGGACGAACAGGGCTATATGAGGTTCGTATTCCAGCACATTGGCACTCATGGACCGGCTCTCGCATCGGCGGATATAGGGCGGGTTACTGACGATGATGTCTAATGATTCCTCTGGTAGTTCTGATACATCGTAACGGAGAATATCCCGTTGAAAGAAGTTTACATGGGCATTGTGTTTTCGGGCGTTACACTGTGCAATTTCCAAAGCCTCTGTCGAGATGTCCCATGCCTCGATCTTGCTGTCGGGCAACGAGAGCGCAAGAGTAACGGCAATACAACCGCTTCCGGTTCCCAAATCGGCTATGCGCGAAGGTTGACCGGAGTTTTCCGTTATAACGAGTCTTGTCAATTCTTCTGTTTCGGGGCGGGGAATGAGAGCTCCGGGGGCAATATCGAAACGTCGCCCGCAAAAATCGGTATATCCCAAAATGTATTGAATGGGTTCTTGCTGCGAGAGCCTGTCGGTTATACGTTCGATTTTACGGTGTATATCCTCGGATAAAATCGTATCTTTGTGCAGCAGAATATCGGTGGGGGTATAGCCGCACAGGGTTTCGAAAATCATTCGGGTGAATCCGATGATTTCCCCGGGAGGATAGATTTCTCCCAGTTTGCGCCGTAACAGATCGATACTTTGTTGCATGGGTAGGTCGATATTTGTAAATCCATGCAAAGTTAAGAAACTGTTTTGATTTTTGGGAATAGATATTTCGTGCAGAAAAACTACACCGATCAAATCGGGCTTTAATTAAAAAATCGGAATATGGATAAAACAGATATGGATGCCGTTTTCATGCGACGTTGTTTGCAGTTGGCTTCTCTGGGTCGAGGACACGTGTCACCCAATCCGATGGTGGGTGCGGTCGTCGTACATCGGGGGCAAATTATAGGAGAGGGGTATCATCGGTGTTACGGTCAACCGCATGCCGAGGTGAATGCCATAAATTCGGTGCGGGATGCAGGACTGTTGCCGGAATGTACATTGTATGTTTCTTTGGAGCCTTGTTCTCATTACGGGAAAACTCCTCCTTGTGCCGACTTGATTGTCCAAAAGAAGATACCGAGGGTCGTTGTCGGCTGCCTCGATCCGTTCCCGAAGGTGTCGGGGCAAGGTGTCGCCCGGTTGCGGGAGGCCGGTGTAGAAGTTGTCACTGGGGTATTGGAAGAAGAATGTAAGGCTTTGAACCGAACTTTTATGACCTGCCAAATCGATGAGCGTCCTTTCGTCACTTTGAAGTGGGCGCAGAGTCGGGACGGTTATATCGACCGGATTCGGAAACCGGGGGAACCTGCCATTCGGATTTCGGACGATGTTTCGTCTGTGTGGGTACATCGTTTGCGGGCCGAAGCAGATGCCATATTGGTGGGGACGAACACGGCAGTTGCCGATAATCCGTCGCTGACTACCCGTTTGTGGTACGGGCGTTCACCTTTGCGAATCGTTCTCGACGAACATGCCCGCGTTCCGTCTGGTTCGCACGTGTTTACAGATGGATTGCCTTCGCTTGTTATTACGGCGAAGGATATTGTTTATCCGGTTTTACCCGATTCTGTCGAAGTTATTCGCCTCCCTTTCGGGAAAGATTTAATACCCGGTTTGTTGAACGAACTATACCGTCGACGCATACAACATCTTTTGGTAGAAGGGGGAGCTGTATTGTTACAGTCATTTTTAGATTCGGGATATTGGGACGAAACGAGAGTAGAAACCGGGCCGATGTTTCTGGGAAATGGAATTGTCGCGCCAGTCGTAAAGGGTATGCTTGTGCGCTCTGAATATTGTGGCGAAGCAAAAATAGACTGGTATGAAAATAGGTAAAAACAGATTATTTGCCGTGTCAATTATTCGGTTCGTCTAAAATGAAACGGCTCTCTCTTTTTTTATTTATTTTTGAACTGGGAAATCGATGTATATGAATCGGTTTATCCATAAATAATTATAATTATCGGTGTTTGTAGTGTACAAAGAAAAAAATGTTGCTAAATTTGCCGATTGTAACTGCAAACCTGTAACTCATATCAGTTAATGAAGAAGCAAAAAATATATTTTTTTCTGTGTATAGCGGCTTTATTTTTATCCGGCATTTCGTGTAATTCGACCGAAGATGATGTTATATCGTATACTGTATCGGAGAGCGTACGGGTTTCCGGTTTTTCTTTGGCGGCCAATGACTCGGTGTTAGCTCATTTAGATACGATATTTTTTACGATAGACTTGAATAAAGGCCAGATTTATAATGCCGATTCTTTACCTGTCGGAACCGATGTTTCCGCATTGATTGCGAATATCTCGTTCGATAACGTCGCACAGGCTAAGATTTATATGGACAAAGGCGATCCTGCCAAGAACGATACGATAGACTATATAGCCAATCCTACCGATTCTATCGATTTTACGTCGAAAGTTTCGTTGGAGGTGACGGCTCAAAACGGTACGACCGTGAAGTGGTATTCCGTTAAGGTAAATGTCCATCAAATCGACCCCGACTCATTGTATTGGAATACCATGTTCGGCGTTCGGCCTTTACCGTGTGGCAGTCAAGCAACGGTCGATGCGCAAAAAGCCGTTTATTATAAAGGGAAAGTTCAATCTTTCATAGTCTCTAATTCGACTTGTACATTATATACGGCGGAAGATCCTTATGCCGATGACTGGACACCGCAGCCTTTGTCGTTATCGTTTACACCTGATTTGAAATCTTTACAAGCTACCGATGAGGCTTTGTATATGCTTTCGCAAACCGGTGAGCTATATCGGTCGGAAAATGGTGTAGAGTGGACTTCGACCGGGCAAACGTTTTATTCGTTGGTAGGAACGTGGAAGTCGAGGCTGTTGGGTGTCGTGTCGGAGAACGGTGTTTATAAACACGATTGCTATCCTCGTCCTGCTGGATTTGTACCTTATCCGACAGCTGCTAATTTCCCCATTACGGGCAGTAGCCCTATGGTGACATTCGTGTCGGAGTATGATTTGGATTCTCCCCAGTCCATTATGGTGGGCGGACGAATGGCCGACGATAATCTGACCGGTGCGACATGGGGATATGACGGTGAGGCTTGGGCTCAATTACAAGGCTCGATAAAACCTTGCGAGGGAGCCATTCTGTTCCCGTATTTTACTTTTACGACCAGTGAGTACTGGATAACGACGCAATACACATCGTGGATTGTGATCGGGGGACGCGAGGCTGCCGGGGTAGCCGATTCGGTATATGTTTCGGTAAATAACGGCAATACATGGAGCAAGGCTCCTCAGTCGTTGGCTATGCCTACCTATATCAATCCGCGGGCTTTTGCTTCGGTGATGGTTGTCGATGCGGACTTTACCTCTCGGAGCGCGGCTTCGTTGTGGAAGTTTATGCCTATTCGGAGGGTTCCGGCTATGTCGGTTGCTCGTACGAGCGATTACCAGATTCCTTATATTTATATATTCGGAGGGGAAAATAACTCCGGTGATATTTATAATGAAATATGGCGAGGAGCAATCGGTAGGTTGAGATATCCGCCGATACCATAATGAGTGTGTTTTGAAGAAAAAAGATACTTTTCATCGGTTTATTTCGTTTTATGTATGTAGGCTCGTAAAAATGGCACACGCATGAAAAAAATAATTCCGATTATAGTGATAATAATGAGTAGTACAGCTGTTTTATCTGCACAGGATTTCCGTTATGATGCGGGGATAGCGGGTGGAATAAGTTGTTATATGGGCGATGCCAATCAGGTTTCGCCGTGGCATCGGCCGGGTGCTGCGATAAGCGGAGTGTTCCGTTTTTTGTTGAATTATCGGTGGGCTGTAAAGACCGATATTTCAGCCATGCAGTTTTCAGGCGATACCCGTGATTTTGACAATCGTTTCCCAAACGGAAGTGATTACTCGTTTGAGAGTTGGCAATATCGGTTGGGAGGACAGATAGAATTCAATTTCTTTAATTATGGAATGGGATATTCTTATCTGGGAACGAAACGGCTTTCTCCATATTTGTTGGCGGGGGTGGGAGTAGGATATTCGACTGTCGGAGGCGGTTATGTGAGTTTCGATGCTTCTTTGGGAGCCGGGGTTAAATATAAAATAGCTCCGAGATGGAATATAAGTTTGGAGTTTGCCATGCACAAAACGTTGGGAGACAGTTTCGACGGAAAGGCACTCGCAGATCCTTACCATATAGAAAGCAGTGTGCTGAAAAATACGGATTGGTTTTCGACGACTTTGTTTTCAATCACGTATGAATTCGGCCGTAAAAAAGAAATTTGTAACAACGATAATCGTTGAAAGAGGAATGACTTACGTAGAGCAGATAAATCTAACTCGTGTGCCCAAACACATTGCCATTATTATGGACGGCAACGGGCGTTGGGCTAAGGAGCGAGGGCTGGATCGTTCGGAGGGACATCGCAAAGGTCTTGATGTCGTTCATGAGATAACGGATGCAGCAGCCGAAGTAGGGGTGCAATACCTTACTTTATATGCTTTTTCGACGGAAAATTGGAATCGTCCGCAAGCGGAAGTCGATGCTCTTATGGCTTTGGTCGTTTTTGGCATAGAGCGGGAAACTCCCGGAATGGTAGAGAAGGGAGTCCGTTTGTCGGTTATCGGCGATTTGGACCGCTTGCCATCTGATGTGAAAGCACGGTTATTGAAATGTATTCGTGATACGTCGGGAGGTGAGCGTATTGTTTTGAACTTGGCGTTGAGCTATTCTTCCCGATGGGAAATCGCTCGCGCGGCCCGGTGTATCGCACAGGAGGTTCAAAAGGGTAGATTGTCGGTGGACGACATTACGGAAACGACAGTCGATGAGTTTATGACAACTGTGAATATGCCTAATCCCGATTTGTTAATTAGGACGGGAGGAGAAATACGACTCAGTAACTTTTTGTTGTGGCAACTCTCGTATGCCGAATTTTATTTTACAGAAGAATACTGGCCCGATTTTACCGGCGAAAGCCTTTATAGAGCCATTGTCGAATATCAAGCCAGAGAACGTCGTTTCGGAAAAACGAGCGAACAACTATAAATGAAGAAAAAGAGATTGAAAATGCGATATTATATGCCTTTGAAAAGTTTGGCTGTTTTTTTGTTTTTGTCTTTTTGTGTGCAAGTTGTGACCGCACAGAATGAAGAGAAACTCGATACGATATATAATCCGAAGGTCGTTTATTCGGCCATTCCGCAGAAATATGAGATTGCCGGTATCACGGTTACCGGGGCTCCCAATTATGAGGATTATGTATTGATAGGTTACTCTGGGTTGGAAGTAGGACAGGTTATCGAAATACCCGGTAATGCCATTACCGAGGCAGCCAAAAAATTTTGGAGGCAAGGTTTGTTTTCCGATGTCGTGATTAAGTGGACGAAGGCCTATGGCAATAAGGCATGGCTCGAAATACAATTAAAACAACAACCGCGTATTTCGGAAATAAATTACCACGGGATTAAGAAAAGTGAGCGGGAAGATTTGGAAATGCGCTTGGGGTTGGTCAAGGGAAACCAGATAACTCCCAATATAGTGGATCGTGCCACGACGATTATCAAAAAACATTTCGAGGAAAAGGGTTTTAAGAATGCAGAGGTGAACATAAAACAGACCGATGACCTGACCCATGAGAACGAGGTGATCGTCGATATTTATGTGGATAAGAAAGAGAAAGTTAAGGTCCATAAGATATATATAGACGGGAACGAGGTTTTGTCGGATAGGAAAATAAAATGGGCTATGAAAAAAACCAATGAAAAGGGTAATTTGCTTCATTTGTTCCGAACGAAAAAGTTTGTCGAAGAGAATTATAAGAACGATAAAAATCTGATTATCGAGAAATATAACGAGTTGGGATACAGGGATGCCGCTATCGTAAACGACAGTGTGGTGCGGTATAACGATAAAACGGTAGATGTTTACCTGACAATCGATGAAGGAAAGAAATATTATATCCGAAATATAGACTGGGTAGGCAATACGATTTATCCGTCGGATTATCTTTCGGCTGTATTGGGTATGAAGCCGGGCGATGTTTATAATCAGAAAATGCTGAACAAGCGAACAATGGAAGATGAAGATGCGGTTGCCAATTTATATATGGACAGAGGATACCTTTTCTTCCAGTTGGTTCCTATCGAGGGCAATGTGCTGAACGACTCCATCGATTTGGAGATTCGTTTGTTCGAAGGTCCGCAGGCCCGTATCAACAAGGTTGTCATCAATGGTAACGACCGTTTGTATGAGCATGTTATACGTCGGGAGTTGCGTACGAAACCGGGAGAGTTGTTCAGTAAATCGGACTTGATGCGTTCTGCTCGTGAAATAGCTCAAACTGGGCATTTCGATCCTGAGACAATGGATATAAAACCGGAACCGAACGAAGAAAACGGTACTGTCGATTTGGTTTATAATCTCGAATCGAAAGCCAACGACCAAATCGAATTTTCGGCCGGTTGGGGGCAGACGGGTGTTATCGGAAAACTTAGTTTGAAGTTTACGAATTTCTCCATCAAGAATTTGCTCAACCCTAAATCGTTTAAAGGTATCATTCCGCAGGGCGACGGGCAAACGTTTACGATCAGTGCGCAAACGAATGCACGTTATTATCAGCAGTATAGTATTTCGTTTTATGATCCGTGGTTCGGAGGAAAACGTCCGAACTCGTTCCAGTTCTCGGCTTATTATAGCCGTCAGACCGGTATCGAAAGTTCTTTTTTGAGCCGAAGCTACAACAGTTTATACAATAATTCTTTGTATGGAGGTTACTGGGGAAACAGCTACTTGGGTAACTCTTATTATGACGATTATTATCAAAATGCTTATGAAAATGCCTTAGACCCGAACAAGTCTTTGCAGATGATCGGGGTTTCCTTCGGATTCGGGAAACGTTTGGAGTGGCCCGATGACTATTTTACTTTTATGGCAGAATTGGGCTATCAGGCATATATTCTTAAAAATTGGGAGTATCTGTACTATATGCAGAACGGTACTTCTCACAGTTTTACGTTGGGATTGACGCTGGGTAGAAGTTCGATAGATAATCCCATTTATACACGTCGAGGTTCTCAATTTACGTTATCGGCTCAATTTACTCCTCCTTATTCATTATTCTCTAAGAAAGATTACAAGAGCCTCTATGAAAGTTCGTCGAGAGCCGACCGAGAAGAGTTATATCGCTGGATAGAATATTATAAAATAAAATTCAAGAGCCGTGTATATACCCCGTTGAATAACTCCGAAAAATATACACTTGTGCTTATGGGACGTGCCGATTTCGGATTGTTGGGGTCGTATAACAAGTATAAGCAAACGCCTTTCGAAACATTCCATGTGGGTGGCGACGGTATGACCGGGTCTTATACATATGCTACGGAAACAATCGGGTTGAGGGGCTATGATAACGGTGCTCTTACGCCCTATTCCGACGGTCGGGCTTATACCCGGTTCTCGATGGAGTTGCACTTCCCGTTCTTGTTGCAGCCTTCGTCTACGATATATGGTTTAGCTTTTGTCGAGGGCGGTAATGCGTGGACATCGCTCGAAAACTTCAATCCTTTCTCTCTGAAACGTTCGGCCGGAGTGGGCGTTCGTATCTTCTTGCCGATGATCGGATTGATGGGTATCGATTGGGCTTATGGTTTCGATAAAGTACAAGGAGAGAAAGGGGGTGGCCATTTCCACTTTATCTTAGGTCAGGAATTTTAATTTGTGAAAAAACAGATACGTTTGTGTTAAATGCTCTAAAAGGATAGCGCGATTTGGTAGAATCGCGCTATCTTTATTTTTTAGAAAGTGTTTTATGTTATATGGTTTATTGAAACGGGAATGTTTAATTAAATAGAATAACGATATGAAAAGAATAGTTCTTTTTGCGATGGCGGTACTAGCTTTTACTGCGTCGTCGGTAGCTCAGAAGTATGCTTTGGTCGATATGGAATATATACTCAAAAATATTCCTTCGTACGAAATGGCCAACGAACAGTTGAACCAAGTGTCTCAACGTTGGCAAAAAGAGTGTGACGACAAGGCGGCCGAAGCTAAAACAATGTATAAAAACTATCAATCGGATTTGGTATTTCTTACCGAGGAAATGAAGGTAAAACGAGAAGAGGAAATCCGTGATAAGGAGACGGAAGTCGTTGAATTGCGCCGTAAGTATTTCGGCCCTGAGGGCGAGTTGTTCAAAAAGCGCGAAAGTCTTATGAAGCCTATTCAAGACGATATTTATAATGCCATTAAGAAGATTTCGGAAGATAAAGGCTACATGATGGTTATCGATAGAGCTTCTTCTCCGAATATTATTTTTGCGTCGCCGAAGATAGATATTAGTAATGAAGTGCTCACAAAGTTAGGATATTCAAAATAAATGCTTACTTTTGTGCCATTATTCATAACTTACAGTATAGAAACAAAAAAATTATAGTATGATTAAGAAATTTCTTTTCGCCGCAGTGTGCATTTGCTCTTTGAGTTTTGTATCACAAGCGCAACAAGCCCTTAAATTCGGTACCGTTAACTCTCAGGAGATTTTTATGTTGATGCCAGAGAAGGCAACCGCCGAGCAAACTCTTCAAGATATTAATAAGAAATATGAAGATGAGTTTGTAAAAATTCAAGAAGAGTTCACGAAGAAGTATAAAGAGTATATGGCATTGGGCGATACGATTCCCGAGACGATACGTGCTCGTCGTATGCAGGAGGTTCAAGATTCCCAATCTCGTATCGAGAGTTTCCGGGAAATGGCGTCTCAGGATATTCAAAAACAACAAGAAGCTCTTTTCGCTCCTATTCAACAGAAGTTGATGGATGCCATTAAGTCGGTAGGGGCAGAGGGTAAATTTACTTATATTTTTGATTTGGCTTATCCTATCGTTATTTATCAGGGAGCACCCAGTGAAGATGTGACTCCGTTGGTGAAAGCGAAATTGGGATTGAAATAATTATTCCCTCGTCGAGGGGTTGCGAAAAGGATGATAAGAACGTTATCATCCTTTTTCCATATTTATACTTCTAATAATGGATGCGACAAAAATACCTACGAATGTAGGTTCCATCGGAATTTTCGATTCGGGATACGGAGGTCTTACTATTCTCGAACAGGTGCGTAAAGGCCTGCCTCGATATGATTATCTCTATTTGGGGGATAATGCGCGGGCTCCTTATGGTACGAGGTCGTTCGAGATCGTATATGAATTTACTAAGCAGGCTGTATTTCATCTTTTCGACGAGGGATGCTCTTTGGTTATTTTGGCTTGCAATACGGCTTCGGCAAAGGCACTTCGTAGTATCCAGCAAAAAGATTTGCCTCGTCTCGCTCCCGATAAACGGGTTTTGGGGGTTATTCGTCCGACGGTCGAGTCGCTTTCCGAACTGTCGCGTACGGGGCATATCGGGATTTTGGCTACACCGGGTACGATACAGTCGGGCTCCTATGAGTTGGAGATAAAGAAGATGTATCCCGAATTCGTGGTATACGGACAGTCATGTCCCATGTGGGTTCCGTTGGTGGAGAACAACGAAGCACAAGGGAGGGGAGCCGATTATTTTGTTAAGAAATATATCGACGAACTTTTGTCGCAGTCCGATGAAATCGATACGATAGTATTGGGGTGTACCCATTATCCGTTGTTACTCGACAAAATTAGGGCCTATCTTCCTCCGTCTATTTCGGTAGTCTTGCAAGGTCCTTTGGTGACCGACAGGTTGGACGATTACTTGAAACGGCATCCTGAGATAGAGAGTCGTTGCTCGAAAGGGGGAGGTTGCCGCTATCTGACGACGGAATCGCCTCGAAAGTTTTCCGAGGCAGCGACCCTGTTTTTGAATGAGCCGGTAGAGGCTGAGCATATAGTGTTGGGATAAAATATAGAGTTTTGATTATGGCAAAGAAAGTGATACGATCGGATATTCGGGTCAATAAGTACATTAGTGATTCGGGATTTTGTTCCCGTCGGGAAGCCGATAAAATGATCGCCGACGAGCGGGTGACTATCAACGGCGAGTTGGCTACGTTGGGTAGTCGGGTGGCCGAAGGCGATAAAGTGAAAATAGACGGGGAACCGTTGCATTTTATCCCTATGGAACAGCGAGAGTATAAATTGCGCCGTTACGGTTCTTCTCGTAAAGAAAAACTATCGGGAGCTGAAAATCCCAAGGTTGAAAAGACGCAACGAGGAAGACGAGAGAGATTTGCCAGTGGACAGGAGGAACTTCGTCCGAATCGTCGTTCCAAAAATTCGATGGTGAAGAAGTCCGATGAGGCTTCGCATCAAGGAAGAAAGCCGAAGACTTATGCTCCGAAAAAAGTCGTGAAGGAAGGCGAGGAAAAGAGTAAGAATAGAACCCGAACCAAGTTGGTTCCGGGAAAATCCTCTTCTGGTAATGTGAAAAAGAAAATTAAGTAGTTGAGAATGTTTTTTTGAGGAGATGTTAAATGACAATGGGCTGAATCGTAGATGTATCTTTTTTATAACCCCACTCCTCGAAATGGTTGTTTCTCCGGTATCTTCACTATACTGCTTACGCAGCACCCCGCAATGCTCCGGAAGACGGTAGGGGAGAAGGGATATGTCCGATATAAACCGACTGATGAGATGTCGTTTTCAACCCCTCCGTCACTACGTGCCACCTCCCCTATATTTTGCGTTGCAAAACACAGGGGAGGAGTTTCAGATTCCCACTCCAAAGCGATATGTAATCATTTGTTGTTCTAAATATCGATATTCTCACTTTTCAAAAAAAATAAAGGTGGAATGTGAAATGTCCTATGATGTTGTGAGAGTAGGGGGAGGGGATTGAAAGTGTCGCTTTGAACAGCCTTTTATCTCTTTGGAACTTTGAGGGTATTCTCCTTCTCCCTTGTGCTGCGAAGTGAATAGGGGGAATGCCCGCCGGGCAAAGGGGTTAAACCCTCAATCGAAAATCTTATGAAATCTTTTTTAACCTCTCTCCAAAGAGAACAGGAACGAAGTATTCGATAAAAGATTCATCGTTAAAATTCAAATCTACTCCCTCGAATTTTCTATTGAATTGGGTTTAGTATGACACTATCGGTGTTAACCTCCTCCTCTGTGTTTTGCAACGCAAAATATAGGGGAGGTGGCACGTAGAGACGGAGGGGTTAAAAAATACCGGCAGTGGAGTTGACAGAGTCGGGGCTCCTCTCTTTTTGCTCGTCATAGATGAGATACGGGGAATACCCGCAGGGCGAGAGAGCAAATTTACGATTCAGCCCGTTGTCGTTTGAAATGATTATGATTTATGCTAACCATTTGACGAGCAGATAACCTCCTCCCAACAGCCATATATACAATATGGCCGCTAAAAGAAATGGTTTGGCTCCTGCTTGTTTGAATTTTTCGAAATTGGTTTCGGCTCCCAAAGCTGTCATGGCCATTGTGAGCATAAAGGTGTCTAGGCTATTGATTCCGTCTACTACTGGAACGGGAAGCCAATCGAACGAATTGAATCCGATAACGGCAAGGAAACCGAATGCGAACCAGGGAATGGTGATTTTTCCTCGTTGAGTGGCGGTTGTATTTTTGTCTCCTTTGACTGCTTTTACGGCTCGACGGGCTAAGGCAAAACTCATGATGAGTAAAACCGGGGCAAGGAGCATGACTCGAATCATTTTTACGATGATTGCCGAGTCGGAAATCTCTTTCCCCATCGCGTTACCCGCCCCTACCACGTGGGCTACTTCGTGTAAGGTAGAGCCTGTGTAGAGTCCCATTTGCTCGGGTGTGAGGTCGAATACTCCGGCTCGGTAAAGAATGGGATAAATGAACATCGAGAGCGTGCCGAAAATGACAACCGTCGAGACAGCAACTGCTGTTTTATGGGGTTCGCTTTTTACTACCGGTTCTGCACCCAAAACAGCAGCGGCTCCACAGATGGCGCTACCTGTGGCAGTGAGCAGGGCGAGGTCATTGTCCATATTCAACAGTTTCCCCACCAAGATACCCAATAGAATGGTGCAGGTGACGATAATCACGTCGATGAGTATGGCCGAGGCTCCTATGGCGATAACGCTTTGGAAGGTCAGCCGGAAGCCGTAGAGGACGATACCGGCACGAAGTACTTGTTTCGAGCAGAATTTTATGCCCGGAACCCATGTCTCGGGCAATCGGTTACGCAGGCTGTTGGCGTAGAGCATACCCAGTATGATACCTACGATGAGGGGGCTGAGTGACAGATTTTTTATAAATTGGAATTCTGCAATGTAAAAGGCGGAGAATGAAAAAAGTACAATCAACAGAATACCGTGGAGGACATTTCCTTGTTTTTCGCTGAACATATCAAAATGAATTAAATTGTTTTTTATAATCGAGTCGGGGAAAATTTGCCGTTTGACACAGTTAATGCGGAATGCGATATATGTTCATTCCGGGTGTCGTTTCCCTTTTCGGACGCAAAGGTAGAGATTTCATTTCGAATATGGGATTTCTTTGTGGTTATCGGTTATAACCATAGGTTATTTCGATCATTGTACCGTGTTATCAAAAGACAAAGGGACTGCTAATCGGCAGTCCCTTTGCACGATGATTACGGAAAGACTATTCTTCCTCGTACCACTTGGAATACATCAGGTAGTTTTTGGCGATTTTTTGATTGATCTCTTTCGATTGTTCGGGGTCCACCATTTTGATGAATTTGGCCGGTGTTCCGCCCCAAAGCTCACCCGGTTTGATGACTGTCTTGCTCAACACAACCGATCCGGCGGCAACGATGGCTCCTTCGCCTACGACAGCATGGTCGAGAATTACCGAGCCCATGCCTACGAGGGCTCCGTCGTGTATGGTAGCTCCGTGTATGGTAACGTTGTGTCCGATGGATACGTCATCGCCGATTTCGATGGTGGATTTTTCGTATAGGGTATGTAATACCGATCCGTCTTGAATGTTAACCCGGTTGCCGATACGAATAGAATTGACATCGCCTCGCAAGATGGCTCCGAACCAGATACTACATTCGTCGCCGATAACGGTATCGCCGATGAGTACTGCATTATCGGCGAGGAAACAGTCTTTACCGACTTTCGGGGTAAATCCCCGTACTGATTTTATAAGTGCCATGATTAGTTTATAATTTTATCTTGAATTAAATTGCTGTTGTTTTGCGGTGTAACCATTGTTGTTCTTCCTCGTCGAGCATCGGACTTAATCGGTCATAGACCATTTCGTGATAGCTGTTGAGCCACTCGATTTCTTTCTCGGTCATGATAGAAATATCGAGAGCCTCGGTATCGAAGGGGAAAAGGGTAAGAGTCTCGAACCGGTAAAACATGCCGAATTCATTTTCGTAATCGGGCACTGTCAAGACTAAATTTTCACAACGTATGCCATATTCGCCGGTACGGTATAATCCCGGTTCGTTAGAGGTAATCATGCCCGGCATGAGAGGCGTGGGATTTTCTTCGAGGCGTATGTTTTGCGGTCCCTCGTGGACATTGAGGAAATGCCCGACTCCGTGACCAGTCCCGTGCAAGTAGTTGAGGTGATCGTCCCATAGGAAATGGCGGGCGAGGGCATCGAGTTGGGCTCCGCGCGTACCTTGTGGATAATGGCAGGTGGCGAGAGCGATGTGCCCTTTCATTACCAGTGTGAAGTCTCGTTTTTGGCGAGGAGACAGATTGCCTAACGATACGGTGCGAGTGATGTCGGTAGTTCCGTCGAGATATTGCGCCCCTGAGTCGATGAGCAGAAATCCCTTGCGAGAAATGATCGCATTGCTTTCGGGTGTAGCCGAGTAATGGACAATGGCCCCATGCTCGTTGAATCCGGCGATAGTGGCGAAACTTTCTCCTACATAAAGACTTTGTTGCGAGCGGAACTCTCGCAGTTTCTCGGCAACTGTTATTTCGGTTACTTTGCCGCTGTCGATATTTTTTTCTAACCAACGGAAGAATCTAACCAATGCTACACCGTCGCGTATCATTGCCTCGCGTGTCCCGGCGAGCTGAGTCTCGTTTTTGATGCTTTTCAGTAGAGCGATAGGCGATTGGCCCGATACGGGTATGGCATGCAGCTTATTTAATAAGGTGTAATTGATTTTGTTGGTGTCTACGAATACTTTTTTCTCTGCCGGTAGAGCTGCTACGAAGTCGAAAATGTTTTCATAGGGCATTATTTCTACGCTATTTTTTTGCAGGTATTGGCAGACCGTATCGTTGATTTTGGCTTTGTCGATAAAAAGAATACGCCGGGAGTCGTCTATGTATGCATAGCAAATGACGACCGGGTTGCATTCTACGTCGGTTCCCCGTATGTTAAATGCCCAAGCAATTTCGTCCAATGCTGCCAATAACAGAGCAGCGGCTCCTGCTTGGCGTACTTGCTCCATAATTCGGGCCATTTTATCCGAGATAGATTCTCCGCTGTACTTTTCATCGTGAATAAAGGCTTCGTTTTTGGGGATCGATGGGCGTTTTTCCCAAATGGAGTCGAACGGAGTGAAATCGGATACGAATCGGAAGCCGTGGCTCTCGAAGTTTTGTTTCATCGCAGCGGCTTTCGATGCCCCGAACAATGTGCCGTCGATGGCGATGGTCGCACCTTGCGGTAGAGTGGTCAGCAGCCATTGCTCGATGGTGGGAGTGTCGGGCAGTCCTTCTTTAAAAAGTTCGAACCCGGAATCTTCCAGTTGTTGAGCAGCTTGGAGAAAGTACCGCGAGTCGGTCCATAATCCGGCTTGATTGGTTGTGACGACCGCAGTTCCAGCCGATCCGTCGAATCCGGAAATCCAAGTTCGTGCCGCCCAATGGCTGGCATAGTATTCGCTTTGATGCGGGTCGGTTCCCGGTATGATGAAAGCTGTAATACCGGCTTTGCCCATTTCGTCACGCAGGGCTTTGAGTCGGGGTAATGTCGATTTACTCATAATCTGAATGTTTAGAGTTATTGTCGATAAATATTTATCAACCGTGTGTAAAGGTAACGATATTTAGTAAAATAAGAAGATAAAAGGCTGTGAAAATATTGGAATAGAAAGATGGATATAATCGTGCCGATTTTGTGTAAAATTTATTTTCGAGTATATTTTAGCGGTCGAAAGTTTTGTTAATCACAAAACAATCTATAATTTTGCACCGCAATTTATTCAAAAGAAACAAATAAACTAATTTCTAAATAATTATGATTATAGTTCCAGTAAAAGAAGGCGAAAACATCGAGAAGGCTTTGAAAAAATTCAAACGGAAATTTGAAAAAACAGGTGTAGTTAAGGAATTGCGTAACCGTCAGGCATTTGAAAAACCATCTGTTACGAACCGCAAAAAAATGATGCGTGCTATCTACATTCAGAAACTTCAACAGATAGAAGATTAATTTTTTTGTTGTTGGCAAATATTGGATTTTTCAAGAATTTCCTTTATATTCGTAGCGTAAGTTAAAAGCTACGAGAATATGCCGATCGAATCGTTTTTAGAATATATCCGGTATGAGAAGAATCTTTCTACTCATACCGTATTGTCATATAGAAACGATTTGTTTCAGTTTAAAAAGTTCCTTGAAACCGAGTGTGATGGTATTGAGATGCAAAAGGTAACCTCCGATTGTATTCGTGAATGGGTGGCTCTTTTGTCGGAAGGAGGAATGTCGGCTCGTAGTATTTGCCGTAAGATTTCTTCTTTGAGGGCTTTTTACCGCTATCTTGTGGTGCAATCGGATATTCAGGAAAGCCCTGTGAAAAATATTCCTTTGCCTAAGGTACATAAGAAAATGCCGGTTTATCTTCGGCAGGACTCCATGAATGAGCTTTTGGACGATGTGTCGTATGGCGAAGGTTTCGAGGCGGTCCGTAACAAACTTATTATCGCTATGCTTTATCATACGGGTATGCGCCGAGCCGAATTGATAGGGTTGAGGGATACCGATGTGCGTGAAGGAGAGATAAAGGTGACGGGAAAAAGGAATAAACAGAGGCTGATTCCGTACGGAGAGGAATTGTCGCAGATGATTGCCGGTTATCGGCAGGCTCGTAAAGAGTCGTGTGGAGATGATTGTGGCTTCTTTTTCGTTCGGGAAAATGGGGAACCGTTATATCCGCAGTTAGTTTATCGGGTAGTCAATGGGTCTTTGTCGAAAGTTTGTTCGCTCGATAAAAGAAGTCCGCATGTATTGCGTCATACATTCGCGTCGGCCATGCTGAATAACGGGGCAACTCTCAATAGTGTCAAGGAACTGCTCGGACATCATTCATTAGCTTCAACCGAGGTATATACACATATAACGTTTGAAGAACTAAAACAAAGTTATAACCAGGCTTTCCCGAAAAGAAAGTCATAAAAAAGGAGGAAATATGGAAATCCGTATTCAAGCGATTCATTTCGATGCATCAGAAAAGTTGGAAAAGTTTATTCAGAAAAAAGTTTCTAAATTAGAACAATATTACGATGGGATTATAGCCGTCGAAGTTTCTTTGAAAGTGGTAAAACCGGAAACGGCACAGAACAAAGAGGCTGGAATTAAGGTTCTTGTTCCGAGAAATGAGGATATGTTTTCCTGCAAGGTTGCCGATACCTTTGAAGAGGCGGTCGATATGGCTGTCGAGGCTCTCGTTAAGCAGCTTCTGAAAACCAAAGAAAAGATGCGTGAAAAGTAAAAAAAATGTACTGATATTTTTGTAATTTAAAATTAATGCCTAAATTTGCACCCGTTTCTCACCGACTCAATCTTTGATAAACGGGTGCATTCTTCTGAAAAGGAAAGATGTGTGTGGTAGAGGGGGGTGAGATGTAAATTTAAGGTCTTGTAAAGGCTAATATAAGGGCAAATACCAGAGTGGCCAAATGGGGCAGACTGTAAATCTGCTGGCTTACGCCTTCGGTGGTTCGAATCCATCTTTGCCCACAAAAAAATTGCGGAAGTAGCTCAGTTGATAGAGCATCAGCCTTCCAAGCTGAGGGTCGCGAGTTTGAGCCTCGTCTTCCGCTCCAAGAATAAATGCCAATGTAGCTCAGCGGTAGAGCACTTCCTTGGTAAGGAAGAGGTCACGGGTTCAAGTCCCGTCATCGGCTCAAGTTTTTAGAAAGCTAATCATTTATAAAATAATACAAAGCTATGGCAAAAGAACAGTTTCAACGTACCAAACCACACGTAAATATTGGTACTATCGGTCACGTAGACCACGGTAAAACGACCTTGACCGCCGCTATCACTACGGTTCTTGCAAAAAAAGGTCTTTCAGAATTGCGTTCTTTCGATTCTATCGATAACGCTCCTGAAGAAAAAGAACGTGGTATTACCATCAATACCTCTCACGTAGAATATGAAACTGCAAATCGTCACTACGCACACGTGGACTGTCCGGGTCACGCCGACTATGTGAAGAACATGGTAACTGGTGCTGCGCAGATGGACGGTGCTATTATCGTAGTTGCAGCTACCGATGGTCCTATGCCTCAGACTCGTGAGCATATCTTGTTGGCTCGCCAGGTGAACGTTCCTCGTATCGTTGTGTTCTTGAACAAATGCGATATGGTTGACGATGAAGAGATGCTCGAACTCGTTGAAATGGAAATGAGAGAATTGCTTTCAGCATATGAATATGACGGTGACAATACTCCTATTATTCGCGGATCTGCATTGGGCGCATTGAATGGCGAAGCTCAATGGGAAGAGAAAGTGATGGAGTTGATGGATGCTGTCGATAATTGGATTCCTCTGCCTCCGCGCGATGTTGATAAACCTTTCTTGATGCCTGTTGAAGACGTCTTCTCTATTACGGGTCGTGGTACTGTTGCTACTGGTCGTATCGAAGCAGGTCGCGTAAAAGTGGGTGATGAAGTTCAAATCCTCGGTTTGGGAGCAGACAAGAAATCGGTTGTAACCGGTGTTGAAATGTTCCGTAAGATTCTTGACGAAGGCGAAGCTGGTGATAACGTTGGTTTGTTGCTCCGTGGTATCGACAAGAATGAAATCAAACGTGGTATGGTTATCTGCCACCCGGGACAGGTTAAACCTCACTCTGAATTCAAAGCTCAGGTTTATATCTTGAAGAAAGAAGAAGGTGGTCGTCACACTCCTTTCCACAACCACTACCGTCCTCAGTTCTACATTCGTACGCTCGACGTAACGGGTGAAATCACTCTCCCTGAAGGTGTAGAAATGGTAATGCCGGGTGACCACGTTACTATCAATGTGAAACTTATCAACCCGGTTGCTTGCGACAAAGGTTTGCGCTTTGCAATCCGTGAAGGTGGCCGTACGGTAGGTTCTGGTCAGATCACAGATATTTTGGACTAATTCTATAAAGGGTTAGTTTTGATAAAACTACAAAATCAGCCTCTTTGTGGGGCTGATTTTATACGGGTCTAGCTCAGTTGGTAGAGCACTGGTCTCCAAAACCAGGTGTCGGGAGTTCGAGTCTCTCGACCCGTGCAAAATTTAGTGAAACAATGAAGAAATTGAAAATACTTGCCGATATCCAAGATTCTTATAACGAATTGGTACATAAGGTTTCTTGGCCTACCAAGTCGGAGCTGGCAAATAGTGCTGTGGTGGTTATGTTTGCTTCCCTTATTATCGCTATAGTCATATTTGCAATGGATCAATGTATTGACAAAATCATGCACCTTATTTACGGAGGTCTTTAATTAGGGAGGTAAATCAATGTCTGAAGAAAAAAAAGGCTGGTACGTTTTGCGTGCCATAAGCGGAAAAGAGAACAAGGTCAAAGAAGTTCTTGATGCAGAAATCAAGAATACCGATCTTGGCAATTATGTATTTCAGGTCTTGATACCTACCGAAAAAGTTTACACCGTACGTAACGGGAAAAAGGTGGTAAAGGAGAAAAATCTTTACTCGGGTTATGTTTTTGTCGAAGCCATTTTAGTAGGTGAGGTTGTTCATCATTTGCGTAATACAACGAATGTGATTGACTTTTTGGGTGGAAAATCCAATCAGCCGGAGCCTTTACGGCCTTCGGAAGTTAATCGTATGTTGGGCGCAGTCGACGAGATGCAGGAGGTGGGTGACGAACCGGCCGTTGTATATCATGTCGGTGAAACGGTAAAAGTAAACTATGGTCCGTTTAACGGATTTAGTGGAATTATCGAGGAGGTGAACAACGAGAAAAAGAAACTGAAAGTAATGGTTAAAATTTTTGGTCGCAAGACTCCGTTGGAGCTGGAAAATTCGCAAGTAGAGCGGGAGTAATACAAGAGGTTACGCGCTTGTATGAACCCTCGGTATTTTAATAATATCAAAATTAAAAACAATGGCTAAAGAAATTGCTGGACAGATCAAATTACAGATTAAAGGTGGTGCAGCAAACCCCTCTCCTCCCGTAGGACCTGCATTGGGTTCTAAGGGTATAAACATCATGGAGTTTTGCAAGCAATTCAATGCCCGTACCCAAGACAAAGCCGGTAAAGTATTGCCGGTCGTAATTACCTATTATAGCGATAAATCTTTCGATTTTGTCGTTAAGACTCCTCCCGTAGCTATTCAAGTTATGGAAGCTGCCAAAGTAAAAGGCGGTTCTGCGGAGCCTAACCGTAAAAAAGTAGGAGAGATTACTTGGGAACAGGTAAAAGCAATCGCCGAGGACAAATTGGTCGATTTGAACTGTTTTACGGTAGAATCGGCGATGAAAATGGTTGCTGGTACAGCGAGAAGTATGGGTATCACCGTAAAAGGGGAATTCCCGGTAAATAACTAATAAACTTCAATTGAAATGGGTAAACTGACAAAAAATCAAAAGTTAGCTTTAGCAAAGATTGAAGCAGGGAAGGCCTACTCACTCGGCGAGGCATCTCAATTGGTAAAAGATATTACTTATACCAAATTCGATGCATCGCTTGATATTGATGTACGCTTAGGCGTTGATCCTCGTAAAGCCAATCAAATGGTAAGAGGTGTCGTATCGTTGCCTCATGGAACGGGTAAACAAGTGCGTGTGTTGGTACTTTGTACTCCCGATGCCGAAGCTGCCGCAAAGGAAGCCGGAGCCGATTACGTAGGATTGGACGAATATATCGAGAAGATCAAAGGCGGTTGGACCGATATCGACGTAATCATTACGATGCCTGCTATCATGGGTAAGATCGGTGCTTTGGGACGTGTATTAGGCCCTCGTGGTTTGATGCCTAATCCTAAGAGCGGAACTGTGACTCCCGATGTCGCTAAAGCTGTAAAAGAAGTAAAACAAGGAAAAATCGATTTCAAAGTCGATAAGAATGGTATAGTACATGCCTCTATAGGTAAGATTTCGTTTACTGCCGATCAGATTCGCGATAATGCGAAAGAATTTGTTTCGACATTGATAAAACTGAAACCTACTGCTGCTAAGGGTACTTATATCAAGAGTATTTATCTTTCGAGTACAATGAGCCCGGGTATCAAGATTGATCCTAAATCAGTTGACGAGATCTAAAACAAGGAATTATGAGAAAGGAAGATAAAGGCACTATTATTGCGCAAATAGCAGAAACTGTAAAGGAGTACAGCTGCTTCTACCTTGCAGAAACTGCAACGTTGAATGCTGAAAAAACAAGCAATTTACGTCGTGCATGTTTCAAAGAAGGTATCAAAATGATGGTTGTTAAGAACGCTTTGTTACACAAGGCACTGGAAGGGCTCGATACCGATTATTCGCCCTTGTACGGTTCTTTGAAGGGTTCTACAACGATGTTCTTTGCAAATGTTGGCAATGCACCTGCAAAGCTGATTAAGGAGTTCAGAAAGACTTCTGAAGATTTGGTTCTAAAAGCCGCTTATGTAGAAGAAGGGTTTTATATCGGAGCCGATCAGCTTGATGCACTTGTTGCTATCAAGAGCAAAAACGAACTTATTGCTGAGGTTATCGCCCTCTTACAATCTCCTGCAAAGAATGTTGTATCGGCTCTTCAGTCAAGTGGTTCTACCTTACATGGAGTATTGCAGACTCTATCAGAAAGATAAAATTTATACAAAAAACATTATTACGAATAATAACATTTAATTCATACAAAAATGGCAGATTTGAAAGCTTTTGCAGAACAATTAGTTAACTTGACCGTAAAGGAAGTAAACGAACTTGCTCAAATTTTGAAAGACGAATATGGTATTGAACCTGCTGCTGCAGCTGTTGCTGTTGCTGCTGCTCCTGCCGCTGGTGGAGCTGCTGCTGAAGAAAAAACATCTTTCGATGTTGTTTTGAAAGCTGCTGGTGCAAATAAACTTGCTATCGTTAAATTGGTGAAAGAACTCACCGGACTTGGCTTGAAAGAAGCAAAAGACCTTGTAGACGGTGCTCCTAACAACATCAAAGAAGGTCTTGCTAAGGCTGATGCTGAGGCTTTGAAAAAACAATTGGAAGAAGCTGGAGCAGAAGTTGAACTTAAATAATACATCTGTTAATCAGAGAGTTTGGTTAAGAATCATCTCACTCGGTGATTCTTAACCTTTTTGTGTATATATTTTTAATTAAGTTCACTTAATCCCTTTTATAAATGTCTTCTACAATAGGTAAACCACGCGTAAATTTCGCTTCAATTAAGAATCCGCTTCCTTATCCGGATTTCCTTGAAGTTCAGTTGAAGTCATTTCAAGACTTTTTGCAACTCGACACCCCGCCTGAAAAAAGAAAAAACGAAGGGCTTTTCAAGGTATTCGCCGAGAATTTCCCCATTGCTGATACGCGCAATAACTTTGTCCTCGAATTTTTGGACTATTATATCGATCCGCCGAGATATACGATTGAAGAGTGTCTCGAAAGAGGGTTGACTTACAGCGTACCGTTAAAGGCCAAATTGAAATTATACTGTACCGATCCCGATCATGAGGATTTCGCTACGGTAATTCAAGACGTTTATTTAGGTCCTATCCCTTATATGACTGCTAAGGGTACGTTTGTTATCAATGGGGCCGAACGTGTTGTCGTTTCGCAGTTGCACCGTTCTCCGGGCGTGTTCTTCGGACAAAGTATACACGCTAACGGTACAAAACTTTATTCGGCACGTATTATTCCGTTCAGGGGCTCTTGGATTGAATTTGCCACTGATATAAACAACGTGATGTATGCCTATATCGACCGGAAGAAAAAGTTGCCCGTTACCACTTTGTTGCGTGCGATTGGTTTCGAGACCGATAAGGATATTCTCGAAATATTCGGTTTGGCAGAAGACTTGAAAGTCTCCAAAGCAAGTTTGAAAAAAGCCATTGGCCGCAGATTGGCGGGTAATGTCGTTAAGGCTTGGGTGGAAGACTTTGTAGACGAGGATACCGGTGAGGTCGTTTCTATCGAACGTACCGAGATTGTCATTCCTCGTGAAACTGTCCTTGAAGAATCGCATATTGCCGATATTATCGAATCGGGAGTCCAAAATATCTTGTTGCATAAAGAGGATAGCAACACGTCGGATTACTCGATTATATTCAATACGTTGCAAAAGGATTCCAGCAACTCGGAGAAAGAAGCCGTGTTGTATATCTATCGCCAATTACGTAACGCCGAGCCAGCCGATGATGCCAGTGCCCGCGAGGTGATTACCAACCTTTTCTTCTCGGAGAAACGTTACGATTTGGGAGAAGTAGGACGTTATAGAATAAATAAGAAATTAAACCTCTCTACCTCGCCCGATGTAAAGGTGCTTACGAAAGAGGATATCATCGAAATTATCAAATATCTCATCGAGTTGATTAACTCGAAGACCGATGTCGATGATATAGACCATTTGAGCAACCGTCGTGTGCGCACGGTAGGAGAACAATTATATAATCAGTTCGGAGTGGGATTGGCTCGTATGGCACGTACCATTCGTGAGAGAATGAATGTGCGGGATAACGAGGTGTTTACTCCCATCGATTTGATTAATGCAAAGACGATATCATCTGTTATCAATACATTCTTCGGGACGAACGCTTTGTCGCAGTTCATGGATCAGACGAATCCGTTGGCCGAAATTACTCACAAGCGTCGTATGTCGGCTTTGGGCCCCGGCGGTTTGTCTCGCGAACGCGCCGGTTTCGAGGTTCGAGACGTGCACTATACGCACTATGGACGTCTTTGTCCTATCGAGACTCCCGAAGGTCCTAATATCGGTTTGATCTCGTCTCTTTGTGTATATGCTAAAATCAATGATCTGGGCTTCATCGAAACTCCGTATCGAAAAGTAGAAAATGGGAAAGTAGATTTGTCGCCCGAGGGTGTGGTTTATTTGACCGCCGAAGCCGAGGAAAACTTGGTGGTAGCGCAGGGTAATGCTCCGTTGAATGACGACGGTACATTTGTCCGCAATCGGGTAAAATCTCGTTTGGAGGCCGATTTCCCCGTCGTGTCGCCCGATCAGGTGAATTTGATGGACGTGTCGCCTACTCAGATAGCTTCTATCGCGGCATCGTTGATTCCGTTCCTCGAACACGATGATGCGAACCGTGCATTGATGGGGTCGAACATGATGCGCCAAGCAGTTCCTTTATTGCGTCCCGAAGCTCCTATTGTGGGAACGGGTATCGAGGGTCAGTTGATTCGCGATTCTCGTACGCAGATTACGGCCGAGGGTGATGGCGTTATCGAGTTTGTCGATGCCACTACGATTCGTATTCGCTACGATCGTACGGAAGATGAAGAATTTGTAAGTTTTGAAGATTCCGTAAAAGAATATATCATACCCAAGTTCCGTAAAACGAACCAGAGCACGACTATCGATTTGCGTCCTATCTGCCACAAGGGAGACCGGGTTAAAGCCGGGGATATTCTTACCGAAGGTTATTCCACCGAGAATGGCGAGTTGGCTTTGGGACGTAACCTCAAAGTCGCATTCATGCCGTGGAAAGGATATAACTACGAGGATGCTATCGTGTTGAACGAGCGTGTCGTTCGTGAAGACATTCTTACTTCGGTTCACGTCGATGAATATTCGTTGGAAGTGCGTGAGACCAAGCGCGGTATGGAGGAACTTACTTCCGATATTCCCAATGTAAGCGAGGATGCTACGAAAGACCTCGATGAACGTGGTATTATTCGTATCGGAGCTCAGGTTAATCCCGGAGATATTATGATCGGTAAGATTACTCCGAAAGGAGAATCCGATCCTTCTCCCGAAGAAAAATTGCTTCGTGCGATTTTCGGTGATAAGGCCGGCGATGTGAAAGATGCTTCCTTGAAAGCTACTCCTTCGTTGAAAGGTGTCGTTATCGGTACGAATCTATTCTCTCGTGCCATTAAAAAGAAAAAATCGAAACTCAGCGACAAAGCCATTCTTCCGAAACTCGACGAGGAATATGAAGAAAAGATGAACGGTTTGAAAGCCATTCTCATCGATAAGTTGCTTGTTTTGACACAAGGTAAGGTTTCTCAGGGTGTGAAAGATTTCATGGGAACCGATGTCGTGTCGAAGGGAACGAAATTCACTCAGGCTGTTCTGAATAAAATCGATTATACGACGGTACAGGTAAGTAAGTGGACGACCGATGCCGCTAAGAACGAATTGATACGCGCTACTATCATCAATTATTTGAAGAAGTATAAAGAATATGATGCCGAGTTGCGTCGTAAGAAATTCGATATTTCTATCGGAGATGAACTTCCTTCTGGTATCGTGCAAATGGCCAAAGTGTATATTGCCAAGAAGCGTAAAATAAGCGTGGGCGATAAGATGGCCGGACGTCACGGTAACAAGGGTATCGTTTCGCGTATCGTTCGTCAGGAAGACATGCCTTTCTTGGCTGACGGAACTCCGGTCGATATCGTTTTGAACCCGTTGGGTGTGCCTTCTCGTATGAACTTGGGACAGATTTTCGAGACCGTTTTAGGTTGGGCAGGAGCCGAGTTGGGAGAAAAATTTGCGACTCCGATTTTCGACGGGGCAAGCCTTGATGATTTGAATACATGGACCGATAAAGCCGGACTTCCTCGTTATGGTAAGACCTATTTGTATGACGGTGGCACAGGCGAGCGTTTCGACCAGCCGGCTACGGTGGGGGTAATCTATATGCTGAAACTGGGCCACATGGTCGAAGACAAGATGCATGCCCGTTCCATCGGTCCGTACTCTTTGATTACGCAACAACCTTTGGGTGGTAAAGCACAGTTCGGTGGTCAGCGTTTCGGAGAAATGGAGGTTTGGGCTCTCGAAGCCTTCGGTGCTTCTCATGTTTTGCAGGAAATCCTGACGATCAAGTCGGACGACGTGGTTGGACGTTCGAAAGCTTATGAGGCAATCGTTAAGGGCGAACCCATGCCGACACCCGGTATTCCCGAGTCTCTGAATGTGTTATTGCATGAATTGAGAGGTCTTGGTCTTAGCGTCAACTTAGAATAAATAAAATCCAATGGCCAGACTGTCGCAGAAATGTGACAGTCGGCCAATAACTCTTTATACATTAAAAACATATGGCTTTTAGAAAAGATAACAAAATAAAGAGTAACTTTTCGAAGATTTCGATCGGTTTGGCTTCGCCCGAAGAGATTCTGGAAAATTCGAGCGGTGAGGTCTTGAAACCCGAAACCATCAATTACCGTACCTATAAACCCGAGCGGGACGGTCTTTTCTGCGAACGTATATTCGGACCTGTAAAAGATTACGAGTGTCATTGCGGAAAATATAAACGTATTCGCTACAAGGGTATCGTGTGCGACCGATGTGGTGTGGAAGTAACAGAGAAAAAGGTGCGCCGCGAACGCATGGGGCATATACAGCTCGTTGTTCCGGTAGCTCATATCTGGTATTTCCGTTCGTTACCCAATAAGATTGGGTATTTGTTGGGATTGCCCAGCAAGAAATTGGACGCTGTTATCTATTACGAGCGTTATATTGTCATACAGCCGGGACCTCAATCGGACTTGGCTACTTACGATTTGCTTTCCGAAGAGGAATATTTGAACATCATGGATTCACTTCCTCGTGAAAATCAGATGCTCGAAGATACCGATCCGAATAAGTTTATCGCTAAGATGGGTGCAGAAGCTATCTACGATCTGCTTTCTCGTTTGGATCTCGATGAGCTGTCTTACGATTTGCGTCATCGTGCCAGCACCGATGGCTCTCAGCAACGCAAAACCGAGGCTTTGAAACGGCTCCAAGTCGTTGAGTCGTTCCGGGCTTCTAAGGGTAGGAACCGGCCAGAATGGATGATTTTGAAAGTCATACCGGTTATCCCTCCCGAATTGCGTCCGTTGGTTCCTCTCGATGGCGGTCGTTTCGCGACTTCCGATTTGAACGATTTGTACCGTCGGGTGATTATCCGTAACAATCGTTTGAAACGATTGATGGAGATCAAGGCTCCTGAGGTTATTCTTCGAAACGAAAAACGTATGTTGCAGGAGGCTGTGGATTCTTTGCTCGACAACTCTCGCAAGTCCAGCGCAGTGAAAACCGAGGCCAATCGTCCGTTAAAGTCTCTTTCCGATAGTTTGAAAGGTAAGCAAGGACGTTTCCGCCAAAACCTGTTGGGTAAACGTGTCGATTATTCTGCGCGTTCGGTTATTGTCGTAGGTCCCGAATTGAAAATGCACGAATGCGGTTTGCCCAAAAATATGGCGGCCGAATTGTATAAACCGTTTATTATCCGTAAACTTATCGAGCGTGGTATCGTTAAGACGGTAAAATCGGCTAAGAAAATCGTCGATCGCAAAGAGCCTGTGGTATGGGATATCCTCGAACATGTGATGAAGGGACACCCCGTGCTGTTGAACCGTGCCCCGACGTTGCACCGTTTGGGTATTCAGGCGTTCCAGCCCAAAATGATCGAAGGTAAGGCTATCCAGTTGCATCCGCTCGCTTGTACGGCATTTAACGCCGACTTCGACGGTGACCAGATGGCTGTTCACTTGCCTCTCGGAAACGAGGCAATTCTTGAAGCTCAACTGTTGATGTTGGGTGCTCATAATATCTTGAATCCCGCCAATGGCGCACCTATCACTGTGCCTTCGCAGGATATGGTTTTGGGATTGTATTATATTACCAAACTTCGCCCGGGTTCGTTGGGTGAAGGACTGAAATTCTATGGTCCCGAAGAAGCCGAAATCGCTTACAACGAAGGTAAAGTTTCGTTGCACGCTCCGGTATCGGTCGTTGTGAAAGATGTCGATAAGGACGGTAATATTATCGAGCACATGGTCGAGAATACTTCGGTGGGTCGTGTATTGGTTAATCAGTATGTGCCTCAGGAGATCGGCTATGTCAATGAAATCCTTTCTAAGAAATCGTTGCGCGATATTATCGGTAAGGTGATTAAAGTTTGCGGTGTGACTCGTTCGGCTCAGTTCCTTGACGATATCAAGAACTTGGGTTACTACATGGCATTCAAGGGAGGTTTGTCCTTCAATTTGGGCGATGTGCTCGTTCCGCCCGAAAAAGAGACTTTGGTTGCCGAAGGTAACGCCGAGGTGGAACAGATCATGAACAACTACAACATGGGTTTCATCACTTATAACGAGCGTTATAATCAGATTATCGATACATGGACTCATGTAAATTCTCGTCTGTCCGATATTTTGATGAAGCAACTTTCTGCCGACAATCAAGGATTCAATTCGGTATTCATGATGTTGGATTCGGGAGCTCGTGGTTCTAAGGACCAGATTCGTCAGTTGTCGGGTATGCGTGGTTTGATGGCCAAACCCCAAAAGTCGGGAGCAGAAGGCGGTCAGATCATCGAGAACCCTATTTTGGCAAACTTCAAAGAGGGACTTTCCGTGTTGGAATACTTTATCTCTACGCACGGTGCTCGTAAAGGTCTTGCCGATACGGCATTGAAGACAGCCGACGCCGGTTATTTGACCCGTCGTTTGGTCGATGTAGCTCACGATGTCATTATCCATGAAGAGGATTGCGGTACATTGCGCGGTTTGGTTTGTACCGAGATTAAGAATAACGAGGAAGTCGTAGCTTCTTTGGGTGAAAGAATATTAGGACGTGTGTCTGTTCACGATGTAGTGAATCCGTTGACTAACGAGATATTGGTTCACGCCGGTGAAGAAATTACCGAAGTTATTGCCAAGAAGATAGAGGATTCTCCTATCGAACAGGTGGAGATTCGTTCGGTTCTGACGTGCGAATCGAAGAAAGGTGTTTGTGCTAAATGTTACGGACGTAACCTTTCTAATAATCGCATGGTTCAAAAAGGCGAGGCTGTGGGTGTAATTGCTGCGCAGTCGATCGGTGAGCCGGGTACACAGCTTACATTGCGTACGTTCCACGTCGGTGGTATCGCTTCGAATATTGCGGCTGTATCGAGCGTTACGTCTCGTTACGAGGGTATTTTGGAGATAGACGAGCTCCGTACGGTAGAAAATGTATCCGATAGCGGTACAAGAGTACAGATTGTTGTAGGTCGATTGGCCGAAATGCGTATTATCGACCCGAATACGAAAATGGTGCTCATGACTGCCAATATTCCCTATGGATCAAAACTCTTCTTCAACAACGGCGATACCGTTAAGAAAGGCGATATGATTTGCGAATGGGACCCCTTCAATGCGGTAATTGTTTCGGAGGTGGGCGGTAGAGTCAACTTCGAAGCCGTGGAAGAAGGTGTTACTTATCGTGTAGAATCGGACGAACAATCTGGTTTGAAAGAAAAGATCATTATCGAATCGAAAGACCGTACCCGTGTACCGTCGGCACAAATTCTCGATGAAGCCGGGCAGGTAATCAAGAGCTATGCTTTGCCTGTGGGAGCTCACTTGATGATTGAAGACGGCGATACGATTAAAACGGGAGATGTATTCGTTAAGATACCTCGTGCGGTCGGTAAAGCCGGTGACATTACCGGTGGTCTTCCTCGTGTAACCGAGTTGTTCGAAGCTCGTAACCCGTCTAATCCGGCTGTCGTTTCTGAAATCGACGGTGAGGTGATTTTCGGGAAAGTGAAACGTGGTAATCGTGAAATCTCTGTGGTTTCCAAGACGGGTGAGACGAAGAAATATTTGGTTCCTCTTTCCAAACAAATATTGGTACAAGAGAACGATTACGTGCGTGCCGGAACACCGCTTTCCGATGGAGCCGTTACTCCTTCCGATATCTTGGCCATCAAAGGGCCTACGGCTGTACAGGAATATATCGTGAACGAAGTTCAAGATGTGTACCGTATGCAGGGTGTGAAGATTAACGATAAGCACTTCGAGGTGATTGTTCGTCAAATGATGCGTAAGGTTCAAATTCTCGATCCGGGCGATACTCGATTCTTGGAACAACAGATTGTCGACAAGCGAGACTTCATGGACGAAAATGACCGTATTTGGGGTAAAAAAGTCGTTACCGATCCGGGCGATTCTCAAACGTTGAAAGCCGGACAGATCGTTACGGCGCGTAAACTGCGCGATGAAAATTCGGCTTTGAAACGGAAAGACTTGAAGTTGATACAGGTGCGCGATGCAATTCCTGCTACTTCCGAACAGATTCTGCAAGGTATTACCCGTGCAGCCCTGCAAACATCGAGCTTTATGTCGGCCGCTTCTTTCCAAGAGACGACAAAAGTGCTCAACGAGGCTGCTATCAATGGTAAGGTAGATACGTTGGAAGGTATGAAAGAAAACGTTATCTGCGGACACTTGATTCCTGCCGGTACGGGGCAACGTGAGTTTGACAAACTCATTGTCGGATCCAAAGAGGAATTCGATCGTGTTTTTGCCAATCGTAAGAATGTAACTGATTTTTCTAATTAATAAGTGAAAAGACTCTAAAATAAGCGAGGCGGATAACTTCTATCCGCCTCGCTTATTTTATGGAAACAAATGTCTCGCGGGTGACTTTGCCGATAGTTGTGTGGGTTTAGCGGTCTCCCAAAATGTGATTAATATATAGATTGCGATTGGACAATGTTATGAATGGTTCTATTTCATGGGATACCATCATGATGGTTGTTCCGTTACTCGATAAATCCCGTAGAATCTCGAACATACGGTTCCCGAATTGACGATCTATATAAGATGCCGGTTCGTCCAATATTAACATTTCCGGCTTAGAAATAAGAGCTCTCCCGAACAAAGATCGTTGGAGTTGTCCTCCCGATAACACCCCGATGGGTTTATTGCGCAAAGCGGTTATACCCATGAGGTCGAGCATTTCGTCTATTTCTTTTTTAGAGTCAAATTTTGTATTTCCCTTTTGGGTGTTACCCATAAGGCCCGAAGCTACTACTTCTTCTACGGTAATGGGAAATCGGCTGTCTATGCTGTTTTTTTGAGGCAGGTAACCCATATCTAATGAAGATACGGGCTCTCCTTGTCTGAAAAAGGAAATTCGTCCCTTAGTCGGACTCTGTAATCTGAGAATCGTACGCAGCAATGACGTTTTTCCCCCGCCGTTAGGGCCGGTAATCAAAAGAAAATCACCTTGATAAATATCCAGATTTATATCTTCGAGGATATTCTTGTCTGTATAAGAGAGCCATACGTTTTCTATGGCTATTATTTTATTTTCCAGCAATGGCATCGGTTATATGTAAAAGTTCTTCGCTCCAATTATAGCTAAGCGGGTTAATAGGAACTACCTTCGCATTTATTTCAGATGCGAATGATTCGGCTTGTTTGGCATCGAATTCTTGTTGGATAAATATAACCTTCACGTTGTTTTCGCGTGCTATGTCTATGGCTTTTTTCAAATAAAAAGCAGACGGTTCTTTTCCGTTGTATTCCAAACTGAGCTGGTGCAGGTTGTAGTCTTTGGCCAAATAGCTGAGAGATGGATGATATATGGCGAACATAGTTCCGCTGACCGGTGAGAGTCGTTCGGTCATGATGGAATCTACTTGATTTATTTCGTCGAGCAGTTCTTCGTAGTTCTTGCGAAATACTTTTTCTCCGTCGGGATCGATACTGACAAACGCCTCGTACATGTTTTGGGCGATGATGCGCACATTCTTGGGGGAACTCCATGTGTGCGGATCGGCATCGAAATGATGGTGGTGTACATCGGCATCGTTGTGCTCGTGCGTACCTGAAAGTATATCGATACCTTCGGAAGTATCGAATATTTTCATATTCGGATTGTTCTGTTCCAATTTATCCATCCAAGCAAGTTCGAAGCCTATGTGCCCGATTTTGAAATAGGCGATACTTTTGCCCAAATGAACCAGATGAGACGGAGAAGGGTCGTAAGCCTCGGGGTTACTGCCGGGAGGAACGATACAGTTAATATTGAACCGGTCTCCTGCAATTTTTTCAGCAAAATATTTCTGAGGTTGTATAGTTACCGTGACAATTTTCTGCTCTTTGTTTCCAGTAGTACATGCTACTGCGATAAATATTAGCAGTATACTCGTGCAATATTTCAGAAAAGAATGATTTTTCATAATAAAACGTTTTGCCTCACGGCATATTTTTGTACAAAAATAATATAATGTTGTTAAGAAACCATCTTTTCGTTGGATTTTAATATATTAAATTTCATTTTTAACATTTTACATATCAAACTTTTTTCAGATTGGAGAATATGTTATTCGACACCGTAAACCTTTTGATGGATTCGAGACGCGACAGTATCGAAAACTTGATTTAGATCTATCTTTCCAAAAGACATAAGGTATAGTTCTAACGGTTGTTTTTCAGGAGAATATGGCGGTTGGGTATATGGACGTGTACATAAAACGAAACCCAATCGTTCGTAAAAGCGTATTCTCCGTTGACTGATATCGTCTAATGGTTTTTCTACTTCGAGAACTGCCGGATTGTTAATGAGTTTTAGCAATTCGGTCATGGCAGTCGCCCCATAGCCCGATCCTCTGCAACTGCTGTCTACGGCGAAGTGTTCGACATAGGAAAAGTCATTCCATTCCCAATAAGAGATAAATCCGACTGCTTTGTTTTCATCAGATAGAAGAACGATGAAAAAATCGTCGTTTTCTTCGAGCAGCCGTATCACGTCGGAAAAATCTCTCCTTTCGTCCGGGGGAAAAGATTCTGTATAAATGCGTTCTATGAATTTTAAAGAGTTGCTATCGTTTGCGTAAACTTGTGAAATTTGTATCATATATCGATTTGATTAAATTTTATACAAATATAGCGAAAGGAGAGAGCAGAGGCAAACGGAAATCCTATTTCCAGCTTGGCTATGCCGAACCTTCATAGTACAAATATAGGCAAAGATAAGAGTAGGATAAAATGAATCTGTCCATTTTTTATACGGATCGTATCCTATGTTCTGTAAGTATGAGCAAAGGGTAAGTAGAGAAAAAGACGAGTCAGTTTTTTACCGAACCACCTGAGGTTTCGCTCGATATATAGAGCGTGTAATTTGTAAAAGTCCCGGCGCATGCTTACAAATTGTAATTCCTTTTATTTGAAGATGTTGCCGAAAAATAATTGTTAGAGTAAATTCATACAAAATTAACATGTTCATTAGATGAATAGTGTAAATTTATTACTATCTTTGCAAAATAAATAATAAAACAGTTGTAAAAAATCGTAAACAGACCATGGGACATCATCAATTGGACGAGTTGGATTACAAAATTCTTAAACTTGTAGCCTCGAACGCTCGGATACCATTTCTCGAAGTTGCAAGGGAATGCAATGTATCGGGGGCCGCTATTCATCAACGGGTACAAAAATTGACGAATTTGGGGATTCTTAAAGGATCGGAATACATAATAGATTCAAATAAAATAGGATTTGAAACGTGTGCCTACATGGGCTTTTATTTGAAAAATCCGGGTGATTTTTCCCATGTAGTGGAAGAGTTGCGTAAGATTCCCGAGGTAGTGGAGTGCCATTTTACGACAGGACAGTATGATATGTTCATCAAATTGTTCGCACGTAATAATCAGCATTTACTTGAAATTATTCATACGAAATTACAGCCTATCGGTTTATCTCGCACCGAGACGTTGATTTCGTTTCGAGAAATTTTTAGACGTCAGCTTCCTATCGAAGAGGTAGAGGATCTGGATTAAAATAGAGATTGGATAAGAGATTACCCGGCTTTCTTTCCTTCTGGAAGAAAGCCGGGATTAATTTTAACGGGTATGGATAGAATGGAGCAGATGCTTGCTTTTGCCCGAAACTGTGCGAAGGAAGCCGGTAAAATACAACTTTCTTATTTCAGGGGGAATCACTTGCATATCGAGACCAAGTTCAATATGCACGATGTGGTTACGGTCGCAGATAAAGAAAGTGAACGTTATATCATAGGCGAAATAAAGAGGACCTATCCTGAACATGCTATATTAGGAGAAGAGAGTGGTATGCATGCGGGAGATTCGGAGTATTGTTGGGTGATCGATCCTTTGGACGGAACAACCAATTATAGTCAAGGGCTGCCTATATTTACAGTCTCTATTGGTCTCCAATGTAAAGGTGAAACTGTTTTAGGGGTGGTCTATGCTCCATATTTGAACGAACTGTACGAGGCTTGTAAAGGAAAAGGAGCTATGTTGAACGGGCGTTCTATTCATGTTTCAGGAAAGAATGACACTCAGGAGTCTGTCGTTTCTACCGGATTTCCCATAGATAAAGATCGTAACCCCGATAATAATCTCGACAATCTGGCCCGTATTTTACCAATGGTTCGCGGGGTGCGTCGTCAAGGATCGGCAGCATTTGATTTATGTTGTGTCGCTGCTGGAATCTTGGACGGGTATTGGGAATTCAATTTGCATTTGTGGGACGTTTGTGCCGGTATATTGATTGTAACCGAGGCCGGGGGTACGGTTCGTTCATTCCGGGAGGATCGTAATGTTCCTATTGTGGTGGGGACTCCTGCTATCGTCGAGCAATTATATCCTCGATTGTCCGACAAGCCGGGGAAGATATGTCTTTAAATGAATTACTGCTGCGCTTTTTCATTATTCCGGGTACTATTTTGCGGCTATTTTTTGTATTTTTGCAATAGATAATACGAAAGCAAGCGTATTTTGATGAGCCGTTGAAATGTTAGAACTATATATATGAAAGAAATTGTTGTCAGTGGAATCCGTTCCACGGGAAATTTGCATTTGGGAAATTATTACGGAGCATTGCGTAATTTTGTCAAAATGCAGGAAGAGGCGAAATACAATAGTTATTTTTTTATTGCCGACTTACATGCCCTCACTACGCATCCCGATCCGAAAACTCTACATGAGAATGTTCGGAATATCCTTTGCGAATATTTGGCTGCCGGTCTTGATCCTGAGAAATCGACCTTGTTCGTACAGAGCGATGTACCTGAGATTTCCGAAATGTATTTGTTAATGAATATGCACGTAGGTATCGGAGAGTTGATGCGGACGGCTTCATTTAAAGATAAGGCTCGTAAACAGTTGGGAATAAAGACCAATAACGATGAGGATATAGAACACGAGATTATAGGAGGTAATTCTAACAAACGGGTGAATGCCGGTCTGCTTACTTATCCTACTTTAATGGCTGTGGATATTCTTATTCAGCATGCTAATTATGTGCCGGTGGGGAAAGACCAAGAACAGCATTTGGAGTTGACACGCCGTTTTGCCCGTCGATTTAATTCTACTTATGGTGTCGAGTATTTTACCGAACCTCAGAATTTCAATTTCGGCAGCGACCCTATAAAAGTTCCGGGACTCGATGGATCGGGCAAAATGGGTAAGTCGGAAGGCAACTGCGTTTATTTGGTGGACGATGAAAAGACATTGAGAAAAAAGATTATGCGGGCGGTAACCGACGAAGGTCCGCAAGTGCCCAATTCCCCCAAAGCCGAACCTGTGGAAAATCTGTTCACTCTTCTTAAAATCGTATCTGCTCCCGACACGGTAGCCTATTTCGAAGAGAAATACAATACATGTGAAATTCGTTATGGCGATTTGAAGAAGCAGCTGGCCGAGGATATTCTTAAAGTCACTTTGCCGATTCGGGAACGTTTTTTGGAGATACAAAACGATGAGGCCTATTTGGCTCGGGTTGTGAAGATGGGAGCTGAGAAAGCTCGCGAAAGTGCATCGAAAACATTGCGAGAGGTTCGTGAAATCATGGGATTCAAACCTTTCTAAATTAGCAGTTATGGAACATCACCACCATCATCATGTTCACCCGACACCCGATATGCAGAAATTGAATCGGTCGTTTATCGTCGGTATCGTATTGAATATTGTTTTCGTGTTGGCCGAAGCCGGTGCAGGGTTTTATTATGATTCGTTGGCCTTGTTATCCGATGCGGGTCATAACCTGAGCGATGTCGTGAGCCTTGTGTTGGCGATGTTCGCTTTGCGGTTATCGATGGCTAAACCTTCTTTGCAATATACCTATGGATATAAGAAAAGTACCGTATTAGTTTCGCTATTGAATGCTGCCATTCTGTTTGTTGCCGTTGCCGTTATTTTGTATGAAAGTGTCGAGAAGTTCAGTAATCCTACTCCCCTCGACGGTGGTGCGATCGCATGGGTAGCAGCGATAGGCATCGTTATCAATGCTTTTACGGCCTATCTTTTTTTTGCTGACAAGTCGAAAGATTTGAATGTCAAAGGAGCTTACTTACACATGGCGGCAGATACTTTGGTATCGGTTGGAGTGTTGGTTTCGGGGATTGTTATCAAATATACGGGGTGGAATGTCATTGACCCGATAATAGGTATCGTGGTGGGGCTTGTGATTCTTTATTCCACATGGCATTTGTTACAAGAGAGTTTACGACTCGCTCTCGATGGAGTGCCCGAAGGAATCGATGTACAGAAAGTGGAAACCGTTCTATCGTCCGATCCAGATGTCCTTAATGTACATCATCTGCATATTTGGGCCATCAGTACGACTCAAACGGCATTGACAGCACATATCGTTGTGAAAGATATTACGCACATGCACGAGGTAAAACATCGGTTGAAGCACGATTTACAGGATTTGGGTATCGAGCATGCTACTCTCGAATTGGAACTGAAAGAAGAACATTGTGACGGACATTGCGACTGTTGCGAAGAGCAGCAAGGATGCGATAGCGATACACAACCTTATCTATAAAGATTTGCACGAAAAACGTATAGGTGGAGAAAAGTTGTTGTCGATATACGGCTTTTCTCCACTTTCGTTTTATGGCCTATAATTTATAGATGCCTCCCGGTAAGGCTTTTACTACACCTTTAAATTCCAGTTCCACCAGTATGGAGAGCAGTTGTGACAAGGGTTGGTTCAGGTCGACGGTCATACGGTTTATCTGTCCTTCTCCCTTTTGCGTCAGATAGTTCGTAACAACTTGCTCTTCGTCGGTGAGTTCTGGAAAAAGCGAGCGTTGCACGGCTTGTTTCCGTGGGGCGTTCCAGCACATGGCTTCGACGAGGTCGTCGGCCGAGGTTATTAAGGCTGCCCGATTCCGGCGTATCAGGTGGTTACACCCGGCTGACGATTCGGATTGTATGCTTCCCGGTAGAGCGAATACATCACGGTGGTAGCTTTCGGCTATACCGGCAGTGATGAGAGCCCCGCCTTTTTCCCTCGATTCCACGATGATAACGGCATCGGCAAGTCCGGCGACAATGCGGTTGCGGGCGACAAAAAATGCCGGATGCATACGGTGGTAGCCGGTATATTCGGTGAGCAATCCTCCGTGCGATACCATTTCTACGGCTGTGGAACGGTGGTTCGCCGGATAGATGTGATCCAATCCATGTGCAAGGACTGCGATCGTGTTTAAGCCATGTCGCAGGGCACAACGGTGGGCGCAAATGTCGATTCCATACGCCAATCCGCTGACGATAACCAGTTGAGGAAAATATTCCGATAAATCCCGAATCAGGGTTTCACAGAAATCTTTACCGTATTCGGTCGCCCGGCGCGTTCCCACGATACTGATTATTTTAGAAGAGTTTAAATCGGCATTACCCCGATAATAGAGCAAGGGTGGGGCATCGATACAATCGAGTAACCGTTGGGGATAATTCGGCTCTGTGAAATAGAGAGGTTCGATGCACCCTTTTCGGATAAATTCCATTTCCTTGCGGGCTTCCTGTAAGGCTGTTTGCCGGTTGTCTTCGTGAAGAATCCTTCCCTTTATCCCGGTAATTTTTTGTAGTTGGGATTCTGGTAATTCAAAGAAAGTTTCGAGGCTTTCGACCGTTTCATGAATGTGCTGGGCGAGGGCTTTGTTTATTCCTTTTAATCGGGATAATGCAATACGATATATCACCTCTTGTTCCATAACGGCTTGAATGAGAAAAGGATTATTGCAGATACTTCTCGAAATAAGGGAGAAATTCTTCACCTCGGCTTATTCGTCCGTTTACAGTACACACCGTTTCCACGACAGCTTTGATACATGTTTCTCCCGAAGTCTTGTAAATATCTTGATAAAAGACATATTTGATGCCTTCCCTGCGCATGTATAATTTGCTGATGAATTTGTCGCGGCTGCGGAGCGGTGTTTTATAGTTTATTTCGATGCGATTGACTACCGGATCTACACCTCTCTCGTGCATCTCGATAAATGAGATTCCAGATGATGCTAAAAATTCGTGACGGGTATGTTCGAGATAGTGCTGGTAGATGGCATTGTTAACGATTCCTTCCATGTCGCATTCGTAGTCGCGCACTTGCATCTCCAATTCAAAAATATATTCCATAACTAGTTTTCCATTGATGGTTTATGTAAATACCGTGCAAGCAGGGAGCGAAAGCAGACATTCTCGATCGTACCGAAAGTTTATTTTCACCTCCCGATGCAAAGATAATATAAACAAAGGGTGAAACCAATTAATTGGTTCCCCCTTTGTATCCTTTATCTTCTCGAACGGTGTTTCGGTGCGATACCTTATAATTTCCAACCGGCAATTTGAGTTTGTATATCCCAGAGATGAGCATACAATCCGTGGTTATTCAGAAGGTCTTCGTGTCTGCCTTTTTCTACAATGCGACCTTCATCGAGAACGACTATCGTGTCGGCGTTACAGATTGTTTTGAGACGGTGAGCGATAACAATGACAGTACGACCAGCTATCAGGGTGTTAATGGCTCGTTGTACTTCCACTTCATTCTCTGGGTCGAGCGAGGCAGTCGCCTCGTCGAGCAATACGATGGGAGCATCCTTCAAGATGGCACGAGCGATACTGAGGCGTTGTTTTTCTCCTCCTGACAAAGTACAACCTCCTTCACCTATCATCGTATCGTAACCTTTGGAAAGCTTCGTGATAAATTCGTGACATTGTGCTTTCTTGGCAGCTTCGATAATTTCTTCGTCGGTAGCATCATTTTTCCCGAATCGGATATTGTTGCGAATCGTATCTTGGAATAGATAAACATCTTGGAAAACCATAGATATATTTTTCATAAGGGATTCGGGCTCTAATGTAGATAAGTCTTGCCCACCCATTGAAACAGTACCTTCCCCAGGATCATAGAATCGGGCACAGAGTTTCATCAAGGTGCTTTTTCCACTGCCCGACGGTCCCACGAGTGCGGTTAGGGAACCTTGTTTCAAAGTGAGGTTAATATGGTGCAGAACCTTTTTATCTTGGTAAGAAAAAGATACATTATGAAATTCAATGTCACCGCCGTTGGGAGCGGGTCTATCTCCTTTCATTTCGGGTTCTTTCATTAAATTTAATATGCGTCCTCCGGCAATGGAAAAATAACGAAATTCGGCGAAGTTTGTCAAGGCAGAAGTCAGTGGGTCGAATACCCGTGAGCCGACGACCAGAAAAAGGACGAAAGTGGTTAGCAAGAGTTCTCCTCCAATAAGAAGGTAGGTTCCGCACAGGATCATTAAGGTTAGTCCGGCTCGGACGATTGTGATAGAGAGCATGATGAACGGGCCCAACAAGGCTTCTTGTCGTATGCAGGCTTTTCGTAAATCGGAGAACGCTTTGCGTAATCTGACGAAGCGATCGCCTAAAAGATTATAAGCTTTCATGACCCGAATACCTTGTAGATATTCTTCCATGCGGTTGCCTGCGTTTATTTTCGCTTCTATCTGTTTACTGCTGAGCCGTTGTTGTAATTTTGTACTGAGCCATAAGATCAGAATGGCTACGGGAAGAGCTATGAACATAGCTACCGACATGCGCCAATTTATCCAGAGGAGAGACAGGAAAGCCAGTACAGGCATGACAAGAGCACCCATTAGTTGAGGCAGATGATGGGATATGCCGGTTTCGGCCATGGTGAAGTCGGTGATAATCATAGAGGACAGGTCGCCCGGATCACGGCGAGATAGAAATCCGAGTGATAATTTGCGCAAGTGTTCTGCCAGAGCGATGCGTCCGTCGGCACTCATGGCATAGGCTTTACGGAAGTTCGCCCGGTAGGAGGCTCTTTCGGCCGCTACCATGACGGCTACATATATGACGAGTATACCGGAAATTGTCCATAATCGAGTGGTATCGAGTGGTGTACCGTTCCCGTCGAAAGCTCGGAAAATAACGTCGATAGCTTCGATAGAGAGGCAAAAGGGTATGATATTTACCAAATTGGATAATATGGTATAGCCAACGGGCTTTTTCAAACGATCCGGTTGGCCGATGGTTATATTTTGAATAGCGTTCATGATTTACTGAATTTTTTGTGCGATTACACAGATATTTTCTTTATTTCTACGGTGTGTGGTGATATTTGAGAATCCGCACCGGGCAAGACAGGACTCTAAATCTTGGGCAGAATGGACGACCATGCCGTCGATACGGCTTGTCCATGTTTCGTCGGAGGGGTCGCTAGCTTCGCAGCAGATAAGGAAGAGTCCTCCATTTTTCAAAACTCGGTGTACTTCGTTGAAAGTTTTTTGCAGATTTCCCCAAAAATAGACGGTCTCAAAAGCAGTAATCAGATCGAACGTTCCTTTCTCATAGGGTAGGTTCATTACGTTTCCCTGCGAGATAAAGCAACGAGTATTCAGCAGTTTCTTGATTTCCTTTCGAGCGAATTTTACGCTTTCGGAGGATATATCGATACCGTATATTTTCCCTTGCGGACAGAAGTCTGCCATGCGTTTCAGATTCGCTCCACCTCCGCACCCGATATCGAGTATCGTCCAGTCGGATTTCCATTCTATTTGGGAGAGCCCCCAGCGGGAGAGTGAAGCATGTCCCTTGTTCATACCTCGTAGAATTATTCTACCGAAGAACCCTTCGGGCATACGGGTATTTTGTAGTATAGAGTTGATTATGTTTTTCTTTTTCATATTCTTGTGAATGTTATGTTAAGCTTTATATTCGGTTTTTAATTCCCATTGGAATGCATCGGTGTATGCTTCCCACATCTGTCGGTAAACTCCCGGTATGGAGCTAAGCTTTTGATGTGTACCGATTTGCGCTATCGAGCCCTCTTTGAGTACGACGATTTGTTGAGCCGATACGATGGACGATAATCGGTGAGCTATGATGATGACGGTTTTGTTTTTGATGAGGTGTTGCAAGGCTTGTTGCATCTTGTATTCATTTTCGGGGTCGGCAAAAGCCGTAGCTTCATCGAGTACGAGAATGGGTGCATTTTTCAGTATGGCCCGTGCCACGCAGATTCTTTGCGCCTCACCGCCCGATAGAAATACTCCTTTGTCGCCAATGCGGGTGTCGTATCCGTCGGGCAGATTTGAAATGAACTCATGACATTGGGCGGCACGAGTGGCGGCTTCTACTTGTTCTCGGGTGGCATTGGGTGAACCTACGGCTATATTTTCATACAATGTATCGTAAAAAAGGAATGTATCTTGAAAGACGAAAGATATAAGATTCATTAGTTCCTCGGTTTTGATGTTTCTCACATCGACTCCTCCTATGTAGATACCGCCTTCGCCGACGTCCCAAAATCGGGGTATGAGGCTGGCGACCGTACTTTTCCCTGAACCAGACGGCCCGACGAGTGCTGTGATTTCGCCTTGTGACGCTTTGAAAGAAATATGACGTAACGCCTCTGTGCGAGTGACTTGCTCTTTGCTCTCATAGGAGAAACTGACATCTCTGAATTCGATGTCATAACTTTGGGGAGTTTGGGGTAAGGTTGTTTCTGGAACGGGTTTTTCGTCGAGTATTCGGTCTATGCGTTTTACTCCTTCGTCGATTTCGCGAGTACCTCCTCCTAGAAACATTAATTTATATACCGGTGAAGTTACACCGGGTCCCATGATGATGAAAAATAGCCATACGGCGGCCAGTGCGATATTGTGTGGTTGGTTACTGATGAGTAGCAGACCGACGGGGATAATAAGCGAGACGATGGAGTTTAACAACACGGTGAAAGTGATCATGCCTGGTTCGTATGTATCGCAAACTTTCAATGCCCATTTTTTATATCCTTGAATTTCGTCGTGGAATTGTCGGAAGGATTTTACGCTCTGTCCGAATATTTTCACGACGGGTATACCTCGTACGTATTGTACAGCCGATGCGCTCATACGCTCCTGTGTGTCAAAATAGTTGGCGGTAAATGTTTTTGCAGTTTTGCCCATGAAGTTGATGTATTGTAATCCAATGCTTAATACGATACAAGCAAGACAAATTGCAGCTAACCAACCGTTGAGTGAAAAGAAAATAACAAACATGAAAATTACGGTTACCGCGACGTTTACCATGTCGGGAATCGTATGGGCTATGAAGGATTCTATTTTCTCGATATTTTGTTCTATTGTCTTTTTGATAGCACCTGTGGAGGTATCGCTGAGAAATCCCAGGGATAATTTCCCGATATGTTCGGATAGTTTTACACGCAGTCCGTATAAGATGCGAAAAGCAGCTACGTGTGATGCCATGAGTGATGCATAGAGTAGTATCAATCCGATGATTAATCCTCCAAAAGCTATCCACCCCCAGTATATGAGTAAATCGCTGTCGATTGAACCTAGATTTCCTGCTTTCGATAGGAGTTCGTTGAGAATTTCATATATCGACCAATAAGGTACGAGCATACACAAAGCACTGATTGCCGACAATATACCGGATAATATCAGTAAGCCTTTTCGCTCACCTGCTATTTGAAATAGACGGGCAAGTCCTTCTTTCTTTTTATTTGGTGTCATGTGAATTGAGTTTTTGAGTTAATGGTTGATCTCTTTTGTACTTCCCCGCCGGAAAAATGGGAAGCTATGTTATGGAGAACTGCCTTCACTTGTTCTTCATAGAAATACATGAGTACGCCCTCGATGATAAAAATGAAATCACAATCGGGGTGTTGTGTTTTCAAACACTCTAACCATTTTGTTTCTAATAAAGAAGAAGATATATAGGTATCGTATTCCGGTTCGGGAATCAATTCTCGTCTCAAAGAGATTACTTCGGGTAAATCCAGTTCGTAATATTTTGTCGGATCGTTTTCCCGATGAATGCGTTGGCAACGTGTATCTAATCCACAACCGACGTTGACTACAATCGGTCGGGAATGGTTATCGATAAATCGGCGGACAGCATCGTCGAAATACCTACCTCTTACGACACAACCTACTTCGCTCAGTTTTGCTCCGTCGAATTTGGAATAATCGTATTCGATGCAGGCGATTAATTGTTCCGCCATTTTGTCTTTTAGAATCGCATCTTTTCGCCTACTTTCTTTTGCCCGCATATAAAGTGGAATAAGCAGTGTTTCGGCTACAATGTTTTTGAACTCGTATTTTCTTTTCATATTCTTATTTGTTATTTTCAAAAACGAACAATATTCAAAATCATTCAAAAAAAGAGAGAACCTATCCTTTCATAAGCTCTCTCCACCCGGTTGTACTGAAAATCATGTATTCTGTTATTATTTGTTCTATTTCATCGGAGACCTTTTTATGCATGATTAATTCTTCCAGCATGGTGAACATCCAAACGGTATGCAGGTGAATCGTGAATTCCGATATGTTTATATTTAGTTCAGGGTGTTTTATTTTCATGTTTCGAAAATATTCTTTGACGACTTCGGTCGAACGGTCGGCAAAATCTCTTTTATAATTTTCTAAGGAAGTCCCTTGCGAACGAAATAAAAGCAGGAATAACAGATTACGATATTTTTTGATTAACGATATGTATTCGGCTATGACAGCCCGGAGATAGTGTTCGGTATACATTTCCATGATGTCAGATCCGCTTTTTCCATGATGTTTGTCTAACATGATTTCAAAATCATTGATCACGGGTTGTACGAGTTCGCGAAAGATATCTTCTTTGCTGTTATAGTAGTTGTAAATATTGCTTAACCCTACATGGGAGTCGTCGGCGATTTCACGAATGGTGACTTTGGAATAGCCTTTGGCATAGAATAGGGGCAAAGCAGCATTTAGAATGTTTTGTCGGATATGTTCTTTGGCTATTTGCATAAATGTTTTAGTACTTATTTTGTGAAGCAAAGTTAGATTTCCGTTAAAGGAGTATCAATACCTAAAAATTGGGATTTCTGTCAGAGTTTGTACGTTTTTGTACGAGTATGTTTGATTCTAATATTTCTTATATTATTTTTACGCATTGATGTGAAGATGATGTTATGCGTAAATTGTTGAGTGTTATTATTGTCTATTTGGTGGGCTGGATACCTATGTTCCCGTGTACTTCGGCCGTGGTTTCGGGGCGGGTAACACCCGACGGGCGTCCGTTGTTGTGGAAACATCGCGATGCATCGGATTTGAATAATCGTATCGTTCATTTCGAAGCAGAAGGAGGAAAGTTGGAATTTGTCGGACTTGTGAACGGGGTCGATACGATGGCCAACGAAGTGTGGGCCGGGTATAATACTTCTGGATTCGCTATCATGAATACGGCTTCATATAATCTTAAAAACGATACTTCATCGTTGTCCGACCGAGAAGGGGTTGTGATGAAACAAGTGTTGGGCGAGTGCCGTACGGTAGAGGATTTCGCCCGGTTACTCGATTCTCTTCCTCGTCCGATAGGGGTGGAGGCTAACTTCGGGGTGGTCGATGCTTTGGGTGGAGCAGCCTATTTCGAAGTGAATAGTTACGAGGTATTCCGTTATGACGTAAAAGATAGTCCCGACGGTTATCTGCTTCGTACCAATTATTCTGTATCGGGGAGGCCGAACGAAGGTTATGGTTATATCCGTTACGATAATGCCGCCCGGTTGTTTTCACGTGCTGCCTCCGAGCGCAGTATTACTCCCGAATGGATTACAGGCGTTTGTTCCCGCTCGTTTTATCACATTTTGTTGGGACGGGATTTTACGACCGATGCATGGGTGGTCGATCAGGATTTCATACCTCGCCGCAGTACATCGGCTTCTGTTGTCATCGAAGGCGTGAAACCCGAAGAGTCTCCTGTATTCACTACCATGTGGACGATATTGGGGTATCCTCCCTGTTCGGTCGTGTTGCCGGTGTGGATCGGCTGCGAGTATGGTGTTCCGACCCTGTTGCAGGGGGCGGAAGATTCTGTGCGCTCTCCGTTGTGCGAATGGTCGAACCGATTGAAAAACAAAGTGTTTTCTTTGGAAAGAGGCAGCGGCCCGCATTATCTGCATATGGCATTGCTTTATAATCCCGAAGGTAACGGATATGCCCAAAGATTGTTATTGCTCGAAAAAGAGATATACGCCGAGAGTCGAATCGTGTTGGACGAGGTTCGTCGGAAAGGTGAGTGGAACAACGAGCATGTCGGCGGTCTGCTCGATATTGTCCAACAAAAAATCGTTACACTTTTCGGCCAAATTTTGAAATGAGAAGTACGAATGTACTTTTTCTGTTCTTGGGTTATGGATTGGCAAAATGATATTTTGGAAAAGATAAAGATTTTATTTCGTGGGATTGGGCAGGTGATGTTTCAGAATAATGCTTGGTCGGGAGTCTTGATGTTGGCCGGGATAGCCTGTAATTCTTTGTATATGGCGGGTCTGGCTCTATTGGGAACGGTTGTGAGTACATCGACTGCCCGGATAGCAGGATATTCCTGCGAGGATATACGAAACGGATTGTATGGTTTTAACGGGACTTTGGTCGGTATTGCCGTGGGTGTGTTTATGAACATATCCGTATGGGCTTTTATGTTATTGATAATAGGAGCCGCCCTTTCTACATGGGTGATGCGCTTGTTTCAACGTCAACGGTTCGTGCCGGGGTATACTGCACCGTTTATTCTTGTCACTTGGCTTTTGCTGTTGTTGGAACGGACTGTATTTCCTTCATTGGAGCTCTCGTCCGACTCCGTAGCCGTGCAGGAGCCGGTGAATATAGATTTTTTTCAAGTGTTCTGTTTGCACATCGGACAAGTCATGTTTCAAGGTGGAACCGTTTTGTCTGGTTTGTTTTTCCTCGTAGGAATATGGATCAACTCCCGGTTGAATGGACTTTATGCCATGTGGGGCGCTGTTTTGCCGCTTGGAGCGGCTCTTTTTCCGGATATGGGAATCCTCGGTGCGGAAGCCGGATTATTGGGGTACAACGGGGTGCTTTGTGCTATCGCACTCGGCACGGCATCCTTAAAAGGTTTTGGAGAGGCGACCGCGGCCGTGCTGTTAAGTACGGTATTACAAATTGCCGGAATGCGCATCGGGATAACGACGCTGACGGCTCCGTTTGTCCTTGCGACGTGGACCGTTGTTCTTTTGAGAAAAGTCTGGTAGTAAACGATAAATGTCACAGCTGTTCGGGAATACTCAGTAATGTGATTTTTCGCTTGCCTGACTGTGAGCCAGATGAGGGCGAGATGCCACGAAGCGGTGGAGGGGTTGAATAGCTTTTCATTATATTCCTGTGATGTTGCAAGAGATAGTAGCGGGGAGGCAATATCATTTTAATGCTGAGATATCGATGTTATCAATGCTTCGAGGCGGTCTATCAACTCGTTCCCCAAAGCGGTTTTATCTTCGATGTGCTTGCAGACCATCTTGACAAAGGCATCGTTCTCAAATTCGCCCCGAACCTGTTCGAAATCGAAATCCCGCTGCCGGGTAGAACCGTCCACACCGAATCCGATACGGGAAATCATCGAAAATTCTTTGCGGGCATCGTCATAGAGCATTCGGTCGAGCGACACAACGGCTTCGTTCCATTGCCGTACGATTCGGATAATATCTCCGGGAGACAGCCTGTCGACTGTTTTTCCATACCAACGGGGCATTATCGAACAAACCCATGTCCATTCCATGTCGTAGTAACGCCGATGCATGGCTTGGAAGAAAGATTCGGTTTCTTCTAACGTGGAATCGGGATTACCGACGATACGGTCTATTTCGTCTTTGACAGCCTGCTTGGGTACAATCAATCCCGACAGATCTATCCATTCGCCTTCTCCGAGGGAGTCGGTCAGTTTCAACCGGTCGTGCAAATCGTTCAGATCGGAGAACGGTGCTCCTTCGAGTCGTTTGATGATCGAGTTACCCATGAATTTATGGACAGCGAGGGTGTACAGGTCTATTCCTTTGTTGAGGGAGCTGTTCTTGATCGTAGTGCTTTGGAAGGAGTAACATTCCGACGTTTCACCCGATGTCTGTTTCAATCCCTGTAATGTGTCGATGCCTTGCAGCATCTTTTGTATGGTGTAGGGACTGAGCAGATTGAAGTTGATACAATCGAGCTTGTCGGGGTCGGTGCGCTTGTCTCGCTTGGGCCACTTTTGTGCGTCGCGTATCGTTCCCACGCTTTTGAGATTCGCACCGGGAACGAGATAAGAGCGATTTCCGTGTTCTATCAGATAGGAAAACGGCATGCCCGAAGTGTCGGGGTGATTGACATGGCGTCCCATGATGAGGGAAAATGCACCTACTTTGGCCGGCCACAGGATATATGAGTCGCTGGTCGTTTTCGAGCCCCGCTCAACGACTCCTTGATGGATAGGGCCGAGTTTGTACATGTGGTTGCTTTGGTTCGACCCGCTGCCTGCGTTCAGGAAAGAAAACATTCCGGCAATGAGCAAACTCGATTTGTGCATGGTGACCGTGTAGGGGCCGGCAAAGATAGCACACGCTTCGCCGTTTTCGCTTTGGCAGTTGCTGAAAAAGAGCGAATCGTGAGCCGAGAAAAGATGAGTGAGGTGGCAGGCTTGTCCGATGAAACAACGAGACATTACTACACCGTCACTTATATGAGCTCCCGAACTGACGATGAAATCTTCGGCCGTAACATTCGGCCCGATGTATACCGGAGCCTCTCGGTTGCTGTTGATACTACCGTTTTCGAGTCTCGATGTCCCGTCTATCTGGCAGTAATCTCCGATACAAACGTTTCGTATAGTTCCTGTATTGACGATGTGCACGCCGTTGCCTATTTCCCCGTAGCAACTCTTTTGTGCGAGGGAATATGCCTCTATCATTTCTCGAAGGCGGGCTATCAAGTCGGGGCGATGCCGATACATGGCGATGATGTAGGCCAGTTGTGCCGACAGCCGATTGTAAATGGGTACTTCCCGACCTCCCGTCTCGTTCAATACCGATACTTCGGTATTATTCCCGAAACAGCTTTCGCCTTCGGTGAGAATGAGATTTACATTTTGTATGAAACAGTCGCTCCCTATCCGGTAATTGGCTATATAGTTGGGAATGTTTTCTATCAGTGAGTTGTTCCCTATCGAGCAATTGTGCAAGGTGACGTGGTGGAGTCCCGTTTTTTTCTTTAATCCACCCGGAAGCTCCATCTCTTTTTCGAATATCCCCAGCTCGATTTCTCCGGAAAAACGGGTGTGGGTAATATGATCGGGAGAGAACCCTTCGACTACATTTATTTTCGACCAGTTCTCGGCCGTACAAAATTGAGTCGTGAGTTGATTGATTTCTGCAATATTGAGTTTACGGTAATTCTTCATCGGACAAATTTTGTAAAAGGCCGGAGAGTAGCCCGGTTATGGATTCAAGATTATTCGTCGGTCGTTATTTCGTCGTAGTGTTGAAACAGGAAATCGTTATAAGGGAACCTTGTCGTATGTATCTCTTTCACCCGCTGGTAAAGCAGCGTTTTCAATTCGTCGATGTTCTTTTTTTCTTTGGCCGATATGAAAATGCAGTTGTCGTGCATTTTTCCCATCCACGTTTCTTTCCATTCGTCGAGCGTAATGTTTTCTCTCGTTTTCGGGGTGAGGTCGTCGGCCGCTTTTTCCACATAGGAAAATGCGTCGATTTTATTGAACACGAGTATCATGGGTTTGTCGGTGGAGTCGCAGACTTCCTGTAAGGTCTTATTGACTACTTCTATTTGTTCTTCGAAAGCCGGATGCGAGATATCCACGATGTGTAGCAGGAGGTCGGCTTCCCGCACCTCGTCGAGTGTCGATTTGAACGAATCGACCAGATGGGTAGGCAGTTTGCGGATAAATCCTACTGTGTCGGAGAGCAGAAAGGGAAGGTTGTCGACAATCACTTTTCGCACGGTCGTATCGAGCGTGGCAAAGAGTTTGTTCTCGGCAAAGACCTCCGACTTGCTTAACAGGTTCATCAAAGTGGATTTCCCCACATTGGTATAACCGACTAATGCTACTCGTACCAACTTCCCCCGGTTTTTTCGCTGGATGCTTTTTTGCCGGTCTATGCTTTTCAGCTCCTCTTTCAAGTGAGAAATCTTATCGAGAATGATACGCCGGTCGGTCTCTATCTGAGTTTCGCCGGGTCCACGCATGCCGATACCTCCTCGTTGTCGTTCGAGGTGAGTCCACAGTCGGGTGAGTCGAGGCAACAGATATTGGTATTGTGCCAGTTCTACCTGACGTTTGGCATTGGCAGTCTGTGCCCGTTTGGCAAAAATATCGAGAATGAGACTGGTGCGGTCGAGTATTTTCACTTGCAATTCCCGTTCGATATTTTGTACCTGTTTCGACGACAAGTCGTCATCGAAGATGACCATGCCTATTTCGTTTTCTTCGATGTATGCTTTTATTTCGGACAGTTTTCCCGACCCGACGAAAGTGCGGGAATTGGGCGTGTCGAGTCGTTGAAGGAATTTCTTCACGGGCAACGCTCCGGCCGTTTCTGCCAAGAAAGCCAGTTCGTCGAGATATTCGTTTGCTTTCGCTTCGTTTTGGGTGTTGGTGATCAATCCCACTAAAACGGTGCGTTCGGTTTCTTCTTGTGTTAAAATAAATTCTTTCATTCTATATGTTTACAAAGATGTACTCCAAAAATAATGTTTTTTCTTACCTCTTTGTTTTCATCGGGTTTTAATTATTAAATAGTTTTTCTATCGTGATGATCTGATAGTCGTAGAAATTGCGGGTGGCACTGTCGGCCGAGGCCGCTCTTTTTTGTTTGTATAACGCCAAAACTTTTTTGAGCGCACCGGTCATGTAAGGAGCCATATCGGCCGACGATAGGGCAGGCCCCATGTTGATACGGGTGAACGATTGCTCTTCCGAATCGTGATGACGGCAAAGGGCGTGGCTGCAAGGGAATGCTTCGCTTTCGAGATCGATGTCGTCGGTGAAGTCTAAATTTCTTATCCCCGATGAAGCCGGTTTCAGCGACGAATAGCGAATGAATTGATTGATGGTCTCGTTTTGCAAGTCGCGTTCGATGTTGTTCAATTTACGTCCCTGATAAGTCGTTTTAAATACTTCGGCGATCAAATCGTTGAGGTAGCTGTCCAGCGTGTAATTTTTCACGGGGTCGATGATACCGCCTTCCTGAATGCGGAACAGCACCGTGGGGTTGACAAGGTAAGCCGGAATATAACGGTGAACCGAACTGGCATAGTTGGTGGGTGCATTGATTCGTTGCATTAAATCGGCCGGCATCAACCAGTCTCGATAGGTACGTACTTGGTTCAAAATCCACCGCATGGCTTTTTTCTGCGTAGCTTTGTCCAGATAAGTGTAGGGTAGTTCATTCTCTCCTTGTCTCACTTCTTTGAAGAGCACACCGCCTATATAGGGAGTGACGTGTCGCAGGTGACGGTTGTATTGTTGTACGATAGCGGCATATTGCTCTTGAATCGTAGTGAAATCTTTACCCTCGTCGAACAGCCATTTTTCGAAATTTTTCATAATGATTTTGAGGTTGGAAACCGCCATTTCTCCTGCGCGGAAATGATCGTTTCCCAAATCTTCGGTCTGGTCTGTCGGGTCGTAAGCTCCGGGGAACTGTTGTGCTCCGAAAGTGTACATGGGATCGTCCTTTTTCTCTTCGATCCACTTATCCAATGTAGGGATTTCGTCTTTCGGTGTTTTTGCATCGGGTATGAGACGATATCCCCAGTTGATAGCGTAAATGTCATAGACGCCGAGAATGGGCGGCGTGAGCCGTACTCCTCTTTCGTAGTCGCCGGGTTGTGCCACGAAGTTGTTACGGGCATAGTCCATGATACTGGGCGTGGTTCCGTATTTTTGCGTGAACGAAGGACTGCGCAGCGAGTCGATAGGGAAGGAGTAGCTGGCCCCCATATTGTGCATCAGTCCCAGTGTATGACCTATTTCGTGCGAAGCGACGTAGCGTAAAGATTCGCGCATGACATCGTTGTCGAAGGTTTCTTTTCTCACCCGTTTATCCACAGCTCCTGTCTGGGCGAACCGCCAGTTGTGAACGAGAGAGATTACGTTGTGATACCAGATGACATCGGCTGTCAGAATTTCGCCGCTGCGGGGGTCTACATAACTCGGACCCATAGCGTTGGCTATGTCGGTCACGGCATATTTCACACAACTGTATCGCATGTCGTCCGGGTCGAAGTCCGGGTCGTCTTTGGGATAGTCGCGTGCAATAATGGCATTTTTGAAGCCGGCGGCTTCGAATGCCGTGTTCCAATCTTCCACGCCTTGTTTTACGATGTCCCTCCATTTATCGGGGAAGGCACTGTCCACGTAGAAAACAATGGGTTTGGCCGGTTCTACGAGTTCACCTCTGAAATAGGCTTCGCGGTCTTCCTCTTTCGGTTCGAGACGCCAGCGATGTACGTATTTGGTGTAGTCTATACGATCTTTGTCGCTGGAATAGATATTCTTACCACTCGAAAAGAATCCTACCCGACGGTCGTAGATACGCGGTGTCATAGGTCGTTCGGGAAGAAGAACCAACGAGCGATGCATAGTGACGGTGCAATTATTGTCGCCGGTAAAGCTCAATACCGAACGGATTTCACTGTTTTGAGGAAAACTTTTCGCCCCTAAGATATAGGAATTGGCGGCCGTGTAGGTTCCGGTTTTTATTTTGGAAGAGCTGCCGGGAGTCGGAGTAGGCATAGGGCTGATGATTTTTTCATTGCCTTTGAAAAAATCACTCATGTCGACTACCACGTCTTTCCCGTTTTTGGCAGAGATTTTGAATGCTTTGATAATAGGGTCTCCAAAATTTTTGTCGAAAGATGCCGCTATGGGATCGTTCTCGTCGATGATGTTCCGGTGCTGAACGAGGTGCATGAAGAGCGACTGTTCGTTTTTGCTGAATCGTATCATGAACGGATTGGTCGTCATTTCGCCGGCGACGAATATTTTTGGATCGGTCGTGGCGGCTACACGGCTCGACAACAGGAACGTGCGGTTCATCAACGAGTCGGGTACTTCGACCAGCAGTTTGTTGTCATTCGTAATGTGTAGCGTGAACATACCCTTTTGAGTCTTAGCTCCTTTGATGAGCTTTTCATATTTCGACTCTTTGGCAGTCGTGTCTTTTACCTGTTCTTTCTTATCGTTTTTCTTACTTTTCTTTTTGGCATAACATGTCTCGGGATTTGCGCCTGCGATGATAGCCGTCGCAAGAATGGCCCATAGCAATTTCTTCATATACTTGTTTTTTTGTGAGTCTGTTTTATAATGGCATACTGCGCAAAGATAATATAAACTTTGTCCAAAACCAAGCCTATTTGTAAACGGCTAATTGAAACTCATATCGACTGTTTTTATGAGAAAAGGAAGAGGAAGCGATGAAAAATTGTCTTTATGTAAGAAAAATAGATTTACAGAGCGTATTCGTTAAGTGCGATATTGTATTTCTTTAAGATGGTTTCGGGGTTATACGACAGTTTGGCTTCACGTAGGCCGGCATCCCCTGCATCGTCCTCTCGGTTGATGTATTTCACTTCGGGGTGTTTTTCGACCATTTGCGCCGAATAGAATTGATTGATGGCTTCGTATACCCCCGCCACTTCCTTACGGGCTTTCTCGATATGGACGATAAGCGTGTCGCCTATAACTTCGCCGATAGAAAATGCTACGATTTGTCCCGATACCCGCAGAGCGCCTCCTTCAAATTTCAGTTTTTCATATTCGTGCAATACTTGAACCACTTTACTTTCTTCATACGTGAACAGCAAACTATTTTTTTGATATTCTTGTTTGTAGGTCTCGAAAAAAGCTGTTATTTCCGGGAGGTTCTGTGATGTGATCATCTCGTAGCGATAATCGGGGTAGGTGCTTTTGAATTTGTTTACTCGGTTGCGCTTTTTGTTAAAACGGTGTCCGACTAATGTCGCAAGGTCGACGGCATTGTATAGGTAGTCTCCCCAGTCGGGCAATTCGGTTATCGGGCAGCCGTAAAGTTGTTGAATTTCCAGTGCGGCCGGTTCGGGTACGGCAGACAAAATGAACGGGACGTTGTGTCGGCGGCAATATTCTTTCAGTAACGGTAAGGATTCTTGCAGATTTAATTTGCCGACGGGTACGGCAAAAGCCGTGTTTTGCAAATTGTCTTCCTCTCCTCCTTTGATAAACAGCGTATCTTGGGAAATACAGTATTCGTAGCCGAAATAATCTACCCACATGTAGATACCGCCTATCGAGAAGTCGCAGGTGCGGTAACATTGTCGGTGCAGGAAGGGTTCGATTTCGGAAAGAGAGTCCAGTGTAATGGGTTTGAAAACAAGATTATGTTCGCTTTCTTTCGAGAGCTTTGGCTCGGGCATAATGCCAAGTCGGTTTGTATCCATGAGTGTGAATTTTGTTTTTTTTATGCGAAGGTAGAGCTGGCAAAACCGCAACTTATGTTCGCATTTTTCCGGTGCAAAAGTATATAATTTTTATATGTGTATATTTATAAACAATTTATTTTGTCTTTTGGTTTCAGAAAATTAAAATTATTCGACAATCTTTTTTATAAAAGTTATAATATTGTACGTTTGACTTCTCAATTTGATATAATATAATTTCTGTTATTGGAAAAATGATATATATTTGCAAATATTTTATGCGAAGTGAATATAATATTAACCAAAGAGAATCCTAATGTCACTGATAATTCCTCCGAAATATAAATTGAAGTTGTTGCCCGAAACTACCGAAATGGCAATAAAAATGTTGAAAGATGCTTTTCAGGAACGATTGTCCAAGACGCTTAACTTGCGTCGGGTAACAGCTCCTTTGTTCGTTCTTTCCGGTACGGGGCTGAACGACGACTTGAATGGAAGCGAGCGGGCGGTATCTTTTCCCATTGCCGATATGGGCGGGCGACAGGCCGAGGTCGTTCACTCGCTCGCCAAGTGGAAGCGGGTGAAATTGGGTGCATATGACATTGCACCGGGATTCGGGCTTTATACCGATATGAATGCGATTCGCACACACGAGGAGCTTGACAATCTTCATTCGTTGTATGTCGATCAATGGGACTGGGAGAAGACGATTACACGGGAGGATCGTAATGTCGAATATCTTAAAAAGACCGTGAAAAGTATTTATAAGGTTATCAAAGAGTGCGAGAGTCTCATCTATGCCGAGTTTCCTCACATTACACCGACTTTGCCCGACGAGATTACATTTATACATACCGAGGAGTTGTTGCAAGAGTATCCTCGTTTGTCTCCGAAAGAACGGGAAGCCGCTGTTGCCCGTCGGTATGGAGCCGTATTCCTTATCGGTATAGGACAGCAGCTTAGCGACGGAACTCGTCACGACGGGCGCGCTCCCGACTATGACGATTGGACGACTCCCAACAGCGATGGTTATTTGGGCCTGAACGGCGATATTATCTTTTGGGATACTGTGTTGGGAACTCCGGTCGAGCTTTCGTCGATGGGGATACGGGTAGATAAAGAGGCTCTGTTGCGTCAGCTCGATATTTGCGGTTGTCCCGAGCGGGCTCAGCTTTCTTTCCATCGGGCTCTGTTGAATGACGAGTTACCCCTTTCGATAGGCGGGGGGATAGGGCAATCGCGTTTCTCGATGTTTCTTTTGCAAAAGGCACACATTGGCGAGGTACAGGCCAGTATTTGGCCCGAGGAGCAAATTGCCGAGTGTGCGCGGCATAATATTCATTTGCTTTAATTGTGTGAGTTTTGCGTTGAATATGAGACTCTTTCAATTTCCTTGTATTTCTGTCGGAGATAATAAGAAATAAATAATTCTATTTTTTTGAATCGAAGAGTTGCAGAATTGAAAAAAGCGTTCTATCTTTGCACACGCAAAACGAAACTGGTGCGGTAGTTCAGCTGGTTAGAATACATGCCTGTCACGCATGGGGTCGCGGGTTCGAGTCCCGTCCGCACCGCAAAAGCAAGGCTCTGAAATTTTTGAATTTCAGAGCCTTGCTTTTTTAATTTTTACAAATGGTGATTAAATGTAATTCCCCGCTGCGGGATATATGTCTGGTGAGGAGAGTTATTCCCAATCTGGCAAGTCATTCTTTTATTTATATAACGGCTTCGTAGGGAAGAAACTTTTCGTATTATGTCGTTCAGAAGAGGTTCACCACTTCGCCGATAACAGGCATAAGGATAGTCAGCGAGTCATTGCGAGACAAGTTGCGGGCATTTTTCAAAGGTTCGTCCCACCGATGGCGGGCGAGAGCGTATTTAGAGTGATGTACGGTAAGGACTCTGTGAACTCCGAGGTCTTTTATCGTCTGCTCTAATAAGGAGGGCATGGTGTGGATATATTTCCAATCCTCGTTGTACTGTCCATTTTCCAATATGGCCAAGTCTATATCGGGGAATCGTTCGCCTATTTGTTTGAGGTGGGAACCGTATCCGCCATCTCCTCCGATGAAAATTTTTCGGTCGGGTGTTTCAAGCAAGAATGATGCCCACAAGGTTTGATTTGGAGTGAGTCCTCGGCCTGAGAAATGACGGCTGGGCAGACAGTGTATGATGAATTGCTGAGAGAGTGTTGCGCTCTCTTTCCAATCGAGTTCTATGATTCGGGATTTATCGAAACCCCAATGTTCGAAGTGTTCGCCCACACCCAATGGACAGACTACTTTCCCAATGCGGCCTTTCAATTGTTTGACCGTATGATAGTCCAAGTGGTCCCAATGGTCGTGGGAAATAACGAGGTAGTCGATGTCTGGCATGTCGTCGGGAGAATAGATTTCTGTCCCTCGGAAAGGTTTGTTGACGAACGATACGGGCGAAGCCATACAGAACACCGGGTCTACCAATATACGTTTTTCATCGACTTGCAATAGATAAGACGAGTGTCCGAACCATACCAAAGCATTTTCTTCGAGCGGGATTTTACGGAGAGCGGTTTTTATGGCGGGAATGGGTTCGTCGGGGCGTAGTCCTTCTACTTTGCGAAACAGAAAACTCCATATCCCGGATAGTCGGCTTTTGTGCGATGTCATTAATATGGTCGTGTCGATATTCCTAAATTCTCCTTCCCGATAGTTAGGTGAACGTTTGATACGTTCCAGTCGTTCGCCTTTCGGTAACCGTCCGAAACTCGGCTGGTGCAGGAAGGCAATGCCTGCGATGGTTATCGATACAATTATACCTAATAGAATATATAGTGTCATACGTCTCATACATGTAAGATTACAAACTACTCGGCTGCTTTTCTTTTTCGGTTTTCATTTGGTGAATCGCAGTATGCCGATATCGAGGCTATAAGAAAACTAAAATAGCGATGAATCGGTTCATAAGGCTTTCTTTAAAATGGATAGATCATTTTTGTTCAATACGAAATTACGTCGTTTTTGTGTACCTCACTTATATGAATTACCGATATATCTACCATTTTTACCGATTGGCGGGCTAAAACGCTCTCCCCGATAGCACCTTGCCGGGGAGAGCGTTTGTTCAGTAAAGGAAATATTAGAAGCTGTTTTAAATTTATTGAGAAATAATATTATCGTTGCAAGCAGGTATGTTCCGGCCATATTGAGCCCCTGTCTCGCATCTAGAACCCCTTGATTTTTGTCAATAGCCCGCTATTGACTGCCTATCTCGGACTCCAATCTGCTTCAACATAGGTCTCAATCTGTCTCGGAATAAATTTAAAACAGCTTCTTAATTTTTTGGAATCTTCACGTCTACGTAAATAGGCAGGTGGTCCGATGCTTGGGTTACGTCGCCCGTATGGAATACGGTGGGTACTTTGGATTCGATGACTTCGCATTTCACACCATTTTTCAATTGTAGAATGAAGTCGATACATTTGTTGGGATTATGAGACGAGTATGTGTTTCCTTCTACCGAAAGAATGTCCCAACATGTTTTGAGCATCTGAATAGTCTCGGAGTTTGGCTCGGCATTCATATCTCCTAACAAGAATATCGGTTTGGGGCAATCTTTATATAATTCGGTAAAAGTTTTGTTGATGACTTCTACCTCTTCCAATTGTGTCTCTTTTTGCAAATCGAGGTGAGTAGAGGCTATAATGTAGTCTTCGAGCTCGGCTACGGCTACGGTACGAGGTTCTCCGCCTTGTGGTAGAGCGATGGAAAATTTTTTCAGAATTTTATCTTTACAGGCAAGCCCTGTACCATAATATCCTCCTTGATAGGGCATGGCTTTGGCATAGACATATTCCCACCCCATGAGTTCGGCAAAACGTTTCACTTGGAAAACGTGTTTGGTACGAGTCGTACAACTGTCCAGTTCTTGCATGCAGACGGCATCGGCATCCAGTTCTTTCATCATGCGAGCCGTCATCTTGTAACCGCTTTTTGCATATTTGGCAAAAACACCTACGTTGTAGGAAACGAGACGGGTTACACCCTCGCTTTTGGGATAGGCAGGGGTGAAATCATCTTTTGAACAAGCACTTACCGATAAGGAGAGTAGGAGAAAAAAGAGGATAGTAATATTTTTAATAAGTTGAATCATGATACCGTGTATTAAAAGTTACTCATATCGGTTACAGAAGTAGGACGGAGTATGGCGAAATGAGCGGCATGTTGTGCTATCGATGCTTGTTCATCGGTGACTCCTTCGGGACGATAGGTAATGCCTATCGGAGATTCTCCGAAGAATGTTTCGAACCATGCACAAGCAGCCGTATAGCGGCCGTATTTTAAATCCAGATGGTAACCGTCACGGCAGAATGTATCGCCCAAGCTACTGCTACGTCCGTTCTGAATAGCCGTTCCGGTGGGTATGACGATCGATATGTTTTGTTTTTGAGCCGCTTTGTCATAAGAAAATACGACATCTTCATACATGGCTTTTTGGTCTTTCCCGTATCTGAAAAATCCGGGGTGGTTGGAGTCTTTTGCATAAGCCCAAGTTTGTTGCATGGCGTATTTTACATTCGGATTGGTTGCATTCGCCTTGACGTATTCCATGAGTTCTGTCAATTCGGGGAAATAAGAACTGTATTGTCCGGCGAAAGAGCTTGCTTGTTGAAATACAATGTAGTCCCATTCCTCGTCTTTCAGGGCTTCCAATAGACTCTTCCTTTTTTCTTCGGTGTATTTCCCATCTATATTTTTTCTGTATTTGTAATCGTGTTTGTCGTGCCGGGCGTTATCGAGGTGTCTTTGGATAGAGCACCCGCCGATATAAGTGTTGGCGACGATAATGTGTTTTCCCGCCGAGATAGCGATTTCGTCAAGGTATTCGATTCCATCGTCGGCAAAACTGTTTCCGATAGCCAATATCTTAACAGGTTCGTTTTGGGCATGTAAAGAAGAAAATAATAGCAAGCATAAAATAAGCAGAAAGGAATTTTTTGTTTTCATAAGTGATGATTTAAATTTTTCGAATTATGTTGCCAAATTACTCAATTTTTTCTATCGGCGATTCAAAAATCGATACTTTTTTAGAAGCTGTTTTAAATTTATTCCGAGACAGATTGAGACCTATGTTGAAGCAGATTGGAGTCCGAGATATGCAGTCAATAGCGGGCTATTGACAAAAATCAAGGGATTCTAGATTCGAGACAGGGGCGCAATATGGCCGGAACATACCTGCTTGCAATGATAATATTATTTCTCTATAAATTTAAAACAGCTTCTAAATATATCGTTCTGTAACAATGACCGATATAACGATGGGACGGTTTACGACGAAATATAAAATTTCTGATTTCGCCGAGTCGGGATATGCGATTTTACTCGGCTCCCATCAAGCAGCGATCGTGTTGCAGGTCGTTGATGATTTCAAAAATAAGTTGCAATACCTGTGGTATGGCTTTTCTTGCTTCGGGCGATAGTTGCATGCCTAAGTGATGACAGTTGCGCACACTGATGGCAAGTAGTTCGATACGGGGTGCTTGTCCGAGTAATAGCATGGCGTCTATCATTTCTTTCAATCCTATTTCGTGTGCACTTAGCAGGGGCGGATAGTCTTTGGAATATTGGGGCGATAATCGCCGAATCGTCCCGACTGGGTTGTTGTCGAGTGCTGCGTCTACGAGAATAAGTTGCCGGTAACTTTGCAATGTTTCCAACAGGGCAAGGCCACCGGTTCCACCGTCTAGCACGTCCACACCTTGTGGTATCTCCATCTCGCTTAGAGCATTGACTACGTGTATTCCTATACCCTCGTCGTTGAGTACGAGGTTTCCTATTCCCAAAACGAGTATCTTATCGGGTGTAGGATTATTTTTCGGTTGTTTCGTTTGCGATTCCATCTTTTTGTTTTTGAAGTTGTTGTTGCTGTTTTTGTTCGGTCTCGTACTCTTCCGCCAAATCCTCCCGAACGAATTTCCAGCCTCCTATGATCGAGGAGGCTATTCCGTTTCGTTCGATATAGTCGTGGTAAAATACCAGATATATGTGGGCAATCGTAAAGAGAATGAATGCCCACATGGCGATATGATGTATTTGCCTTACGACGAAGAACCCTCCGCATTTGAGTAATACCCAAGTGAAAAAGGGTTCCATAACATTGTTGGTGGACACGCAGAACATGGCTAGTCCTGTGACGGTTTGGATAATGAATAGGACGAAGACCCCGAAGTATGTAAAGGCGGCCAAGCTATTGTGTCCTATGTCATAGACCGGTTTCGGCGACAACAACAATACATCGACTTTGGTGGTATCGAAAATACTCCTCCACTGTTTTCGGGTGAGGGGGAGGTAATTGTTCCATCGGGCGAACGAGTTACCGGCGAAAGCCCAATATAGGCGAACAATAAAGTTGAGAATGAAAACAAATGCGGCAGCGAAATGGATAAACCGTACCCAACCGAACCAATAGTTAGCTTCGGGTGGAGTGGCATGTTGTATAGCGGGTGGGTTGCCGATAATGTATCCGGTAACGCATAGTGCGACGATAGCTGTTGCGTTGACCCAATGGAATATGCGTACGGGGAGTTCCCACACGTAGACTTCACGTAAAGATTTTTTCCGGCTTATCATATATTCAACTGCTTGGGGTTTATATTATAACATTTCACATCGGTGTATGTGTTCACCGTTTTCGTCATATAGATGTACGGCACATGCCATACAGGGGTCGAACGAGTGTATGGTGCGTATGATTTCGAGCGGCAGTCGGGGATCGATGACCGGAGTCCCGATAAGGGAGGCCTCGAAAGCCGAATGTTGTCCTTTGGTGTCGCGAGGAGAGGCGTTCCATGTAGTAGGAACGACCATTTGGTAATTGAAGACTTTTTTATCTTTAATGCCTACATAGTGGGCCAGTGCACCCCTCGGGGCTTCGGTGAGTCCTACACCTTGCGCTGCTTCCGGCCAAGTGTCGGGTTCCCATTTTATACCGTTGAACATACGGTAGTCTCCGTTCTTTATGTTTTGCAGTAAAGCCGTGTAAAACTCGGTTTGCCAGTCTGCCAATAAATTTGCTTCGATAGCTCGTGCCAAAGTACGCCCGGCTGTGGAGTACATCGCTTCGTAGGGGACATTCAGTTGCTTCAAACACCGTTGTGTGATTTCTTTATAGGCTTCGTTGCCCGATGCATGTCCTACGATATTACGGGCCAATGGCCCTGTTTCCATAGGCATACCTTTGTATCGGGGAGTTTTGATCCAACTGTAAGGCTGGTCTCTATCGAGGTATTCATAGGGTGGCGTAGCACCCGTGTAGTTCAGATGAGTTTCGCCGACCGACGGGTGAAGCCCCACATCTTTGCCTTGCGTATAGGAATACCACGAATTGTTGACAAATTCCAACAGCCCGTCCATAGCCCAGGGATCGAATTCGACGACTTTTGATAAGTCGCGACCGACGACAATACCCCTCGGACTTTTATAGGTCGACAGTTCCCCGTAGTTACCCATAGGGTAATCTCCATAGGCGATATAATTATGCAGCCCTCCGCCTATTTTCGTCCATTCGGGGTAATAGGAAAGTATGGCCAGAACATCTGGAAGGTAGACTTGGCGGACGAAGGTCTGCGTACGTTCAATGATTTGAGCGACATAATTCAACCGTTCCATGTTGAGGGCGTTGGGATCGTTTATGTTGACGGCGCAGGCCATACCCCCGACCAAGAAATTGGGGTGGGGATTTTTCCCTCCGAAAATGGTTTGGACTTTGACGATTTCTTTTTGGACTTCGAGCGCTTCGAGATAATGAGCCAAAGCCACGAGATTCACTTCCGGCGGAAGTTTATAGGCCGGGTGTCCCCAATATCCGTTGGAAAAAATACTGAATTTGCTGGTCTCTATGAACGTGCGTATTTTCTTTTGTATTTCGACAAAATAACCGATGGAGTTTTTAGGCCATTCCGATAGGCTTTGCGCCACTTCGGCTGCCTTTCTGGGGTCGGCATTCAAGGCCGACATGACATCGACCCAGTCGAGAGCCTGTAATTGATAGAAGTGTGTAACGTGATCTTGTATGGTTACGGCCGATTGCATGAGGTTTCTCACCTGCTCGGCATTCGGCGGAATGACGATGTGTAGCGCATCTTCGACTGCCCTGACAGAACAGAGCGAATGTATGGAGGTACAGACTCCGCATACTCGGCCTACGTATGCCCAAACGTCGCGAGGATCGCGGTCTTTGACAATGATCTCGATTCCCCGTATCATCGTCCCGGTACTGAAAGCATCGGTGATGACACCGTTTTCTATATCGGCTTCCATGCGGAGGTGGCCCTCGATTCTCGTAATAGGGTCTACAACAATTCGTTTAGTCATAATTCGAATTTTTATCGGTTATCTTTATCTTTTTCCAGTTTATGAGCTTTTTGGTCGAGTCTTTTTTCTTCCCGTTCGATTTGATGTTCTTCTACGGCGAATTCTTCTTTATTGATATCGTCGTTGTCCATCTGATTTTTAATGAGTTTTCTTTTTTGTATGTTTGTCACGATGGCGTGTGCGGTTACTCCCGCAGCGGCTACGGCTGTCAGTCCCAGTCCTATTTGGTCGGCCGTCGCTTCGATGCCGAATCCTTTGATGCCGGGGAGGTGATGGTACATGGGTTCTGCGTCCCAGAATCCGGGTTCGGCGCATCCAATGCATCCGTGTCCCGATTGTATGGGGTAACTGACCCCTTCGTTCCATTTGATGACTGCGCACGAATTGAATGTATTCGGTCCTTTGCAACCCATTTTATATAGGCAGTATCCTTTTTTCGCATTTTCATCGTCGAAGGCTTCGACAAACAGTCCGGCATCGTAGGCGGGACGGCGATAACAAGTATCGTGGATACGCCGTCCGTAGAAAGAGACGGGTCTGCCCATATTATCCAATTCGGGTAACCGGTCGAAAGTCAATATGTAAGTGATAACTCCGGCCATGACGTCGGCGATAGGAGGGCAGCCCTGAACGTTAATGACCGGTTTACCAGAGATAATTTTATGTACGGGTTTCGTATCTGTCGGGTTCGGGTAAGCTCCTTGTATGCAACCGGAGGACGCGCAATTTCCCCATGCGATAATGGCACTCGCTCCGTGGGCAGCCTCGTCGAATACCTGTTTAGCGGAATGTCCGGCAATGGTGCAGTATCCCGGATTTCCCAGTGGAATCGAACCCTCCACAATCATGATGTATTTGCCCCAATTCTCTTTCATAGAACGGGTTCGGACTTCTTCTGCTTGGAAACCGCTGGCTGCCATGAGCGTGTCGGAATAGTCGAGAGAAATCATTTCAAGCAAAATTTGTCCGACAAGCGGGTGAGACGACCGTAGGAATGATTCGCTGCAACAAGTACACTCTTGAAAGTGAAACCAAAGAACCGGCTTGCGGGGCTTGGTTTGAAGTGCGTTGACAACTTGGGCTATACCGGTTTGGTGAAGGCCCAACATAGCTCCCATGATACCGCAGAATTTAAGGAATTGCCGACGGGTGTATCCTTTGGCTTTCAGCTCCTGATAGAAAGTTTGTTCTTTTTCCATTGTTTTTTTCCGATTTATGGTTTCAGCAAATGCGCGGTAATTGTTCTCCGCTCAGCATATCGAGAATCCGTGTTTGTCCTAAGGATAGTTTTAGAATTACTTCCGGGTGTCTGTCTTCGGTTACATGTCCTATTATCCGTGCGTTTTTCCCATGTATGTCACTTCGAATGATTTGTAGAGCCCGTTCGGCATACTCGTCCGGTAAAAAGACAAGCATGATTCCTTCGTTGGCGACATACAGAGGGTCTAAGCCTAACAGGTCGCATGCGGCGTTGACCGACGAGCTGATGGGTAATTCGTTCTCGTCTATGGCGATGGTTACGTTCGCACCCTCGGCTATTTCGTTTAGCGTGCTCGATAATCCCCCGCGTGTGGGATCCCGTAGTATATGTACATCGGGAACTCCGGCCAGTAGATTAGAGACGATTTGGGTGAGTGCCGCCGTATCGCTTTGGATAGAGGTCTCGAAACCTAAACTGTCTCGTGTGGAGAGAATACAGATTCCGTGATTCCCGATATCGCCGGTGACGATTACGGCATCTCCTTTCTTGATGCGGTGAAGTCCTATATCGATATTTTCGGGGACGATCCCGACTCCGGTCGTGTTGATGAAAATCTTGTCGCATTTGCCGTGTTCGACGACTTTGGTGTCTCCGGTGACGATAGAGACACCGGCTTTCCCGGCCGCTTTTCGCATGGTTTGTACGATCTGTTTCAATGTCTCTATGGGTAAGCCTTCTTCTAATATAAATCCTGCCGATAAATAGAGAGGAGTGGCTCCGCAACACAGTAAATCGTTTACGGTCCCGTTTATAGCCAAGTCCCCGATGTTTCCCCCGGGAAAGAACAATGGGTCTACGACGAACGAGTCGGTTGTGATAGCTATCCGGGCGGAAGGCAAATTCAATGTCGCTCCGTCATGAGCTTGTTCGAGCCATTTGTTTTGAAAGGCCGGATAGAAAATCTTTTCGATAAGACGGCTTGTCATTCGTCCTCCTCCGCCGTGGGCCATGACGATTCGGTCGTATTTTTGTGTCAGTGTGGGACAGTCGGGTAAATTCATATTTCGTTTTTTAGTTAGTTCTGTAACGATAAAAAGCAGAGCAAGCTCCTTCCGACGATACCATAGATGCCCCTAACGGGGTATCGGGGGTACAACGGTTGCCGAACAAGGGACACTTTTCGGGAGATATTTTCCCCTTCATGATTTCTCCTGCCCGACATACGGAGGCTTGAATGCCCGGTTTCACTTTGCATAAAAAACGATTTCGAGCTTCGTATTGTTCATATTCGGGGCGTAGTCTCAATCCGCTGACGGGTATCTTTCCCAATCCCCTCCAATAGGCGTCATAGGGTGTGAAGAAACGTTCTGTCTTTTGTCGGGCCATTCTGTTCCCTTGTGTAGGTACGGCTCTTCGGTAAGCGTTTATGGTACGGTCGATGCCTTGTGCTTTCAACCGTATAACTTGATAAATGCCATATAATAAGTCGGCCGGTTCGAATCCGGTTACGGCGATGGGCAATTTCAATTTTTCGGCCAAGGCATCGTACTCTCGGAGCCCGGTAATCGAGCATACGTGTCCGGCTGCCAACAGTCCGTCTATTTTACATTCGGGATCTTGGGCTAAAAACGATATGGCGGCGGGTATGGTGAACAAGGAGGTCAGCAAGGATAGATTGGTTATTTTTCGGGAGACGATTTCTTGCAACAACAAAGTGTATAGGGGTGTGGTCGTCTCGAATCCTATGGCGAAGAAGACGACTTGTTTTTCGGGATTTTCACTGGCTATCCGTAACGTATCGAGAGGAGAATAGACAATACGTATATCTTTTCCTTCGGCTTTGAGTTGTTGTAAACTTCCTTTTGTCCCGGGCACACGTACCATGTCTCCGAAGGTACAGAATATGGTTTGGGGATTCCGAGCTATTTCGATAGCTTGCGATATGGTATCTTCATGGGTGACGCATACCGGGCATCCCGGCCCGTGAATCATTTGTACCGTGTTGGGGAGTAATTCTTCGATTCGATACCGGGACAGGGCATAGGTTTGTCCCCCGCATACTTCCATGATTCGTATCGGGAACGTAGCTATTTGTCGGATTGCTTGAAGTAATGTCGTAAGATTACCGTTATCCCTGAATTGTTTTTCATACCACATGGTTGTCGGGATTAAGATTATCTGCGAGGATCCTGAAATCCTCTAATGTAGCTTCTGCTTCTTCACTATCGAGACGGGTTATCGCCATGCCGGCGTGAGCCAAGATGAAATCGCCGGGCTCCGCGTCGACATATTGTATGCAAATGGATTTATGTATACCGCCGAAATCGACTGTCGCCATACGCAGGGAACAGGAAGTATCTATATCGAGAATTTCTCCGGGAATAGCCAAGCACATAATTTGAGTAATAGTTTTGGTACGGATAATGAACAACTTTTACAATTGTATTGTTTAGAAAGAAATCTGAAAAAACTTTTGCAGATGAATCAATATCACATACATGTCAGAGGTCTTGTGCAAGGAGTAGGATTCCGTCCTTATGTATACCGCTTGGCTACTGAGATGGGATTGCGTGGGTACGTGGATAATAGCAACGACGGAGTTTTTATCGTGTTGCAATCTACCTGTATTCAAAAGGAGAAATTCTTGAAGGCTTTGATAAAATCGGCTCCGGAGGTCGCTTCTATCGAACATATAGAAACAGTACAACGCCGTGTCTCGAAAAAATATGAAAGTTTCGATATCGCTCCCAGCCGTAGTTCTGGTGACGAAATCACACGTATAAGCCCCGATATAGCTATTTGCTCCGATTGTTTGAAAGACCGGAAACACCAGTTGCATCGCATGGGGTATCCCTTTATCAATTGTACGCATTGCGGGCCTCGTTTTTCCATTATCGAAAAATTACCTTACGATAGAGCCGTTACGACTATGAGCTCTTTTGGTATGTGCGATACGTGTCGGGAGGAGTATGCCGATGTAAATGATCGCCGTTTCCATGCACAACCCATCGCTTGTAACGAATGTGGCCCGCATTATACGCTGCGGGATTCCGAAGGGAATGAGGATACGGTTTATATCCGTATAGTTTCGCGAATATCCGATGTATTGTCGAATGGAGGTGTCGTCGCTTTGAAAAGTTTGGGCGGTTACAACCTCATCTGCGATGCCGATAATGAGCAGGCTGTCGCCCGAATACGGGAGTTGAAAGGTCGTTATGCCAAGCCTTTGGCTGTCATGTATCGGGACGAACGGGAGGTAATGGTCGATTTGAATCTTTCCGATGAGGAGCGAAAAGCGTTGAACTCGTGGAGGCGGCCTATCGTGCTGGCGGAGGAGAAAGTGCATAATGCGCCGTGGCTGAATGAGGGATATCGGTCTTTGGGAGTTCTATTGCCTTATATGGCGATACATTATGATTTGTTTACAGAAGCTCCCGAATTGAGACGAATCGTGGTAACCAGTGGGAATATGGGGGGACGTCCTATCGTCATAGCAGATGAAGAGGCTCATGATTTGTTTGATTCCAAAGTCGATTCGGTCGTTTCGTACAATCGGGATATTTACAACCGGGTCGATGATTCTGTCGTACAGGAATATGACGGAGTTTGTCGTCCCATACGAAGGTCACGGGGATATACTCCCGAACCATTACGCAACGTGCAGGCTACCGAAGGAATATTGGCTGTCGGGGCCGAACAGGTTTCTTGCTTTGCGATAGGGAAAAAAGAAGATATTTTATTGGGTCAACATATAGGCGAGTTGTCTTGCCGGGAAAACCTTTCTTTTTTTGAAGAATCGATTTCTCATTTTTCTCGAATGTTTCGATTCGAACCGAGGTGTGTGGTCTGTGACCTGCATCCCGACTATTTCGCTACGGCATGGGGTGAACGATGTGCAGCCGAGAGGCATATACCTGTGTATCGGGTACAGCATCATCATGCCCATGCCGTAGCTGTAATGGCCGAATATGCGCTCACCGGCGATGTATTGGCGTTATGCCTCGACGGAACCGGTTATGGCGATGATTGCACGATTTGGGGCGGAGAACTGATCCGGTGCTCTCGTACGGAATATAGACGGTTATCGCACCATCTTTATTTGCCGATGCCGGGAGGCGATATTGCTGCTCGTGAACCGTGGAGAATGGCCGTATCGCTGTTGTACTCGTTGTATGGAGAGAATATGCCTTTACCCGACAATTTCGTAAAACGGGTAGGAGAGGACCGTATTAAATTGGTGAGTCGTATGATTGCCCGTCGTATCAATACTCCGTTAAGTTCTGGGGCAGGCCGGCTGTTCGATGCAGTCGCTTCTCTATTGGGTATAGCGGATTTCAATAGATATCGATCGGAAGCTCCTCAAAAGTTGGAACAAGTCGCCGACCGTTCTATCTTGAAAATCTATTCTTTCGACAAAGATAATCCTCTTGATTTTTCGTGGTTGGTGAAGGCTGTTTTGAACGATTTACAGAATGGAGTTCCCCGCTCTGAGATAGCTTCGGCTTTTCATCGAACCTATGCGGCTATGTGGTGCGTCGAATTGGCGAAACAGGCTGTCCGGCAAAAGTTGTCGAGAGTCGTCCTGTGCGGGGGTGTTTTCCAAAATAAGTTGTTGGTCGATATTTTGATGCCCATGTTGAGACAGTTGGGGTTACAACCCTATTTGCCTGCTTCCGTCCCTTGTAACGATGCCGGTATTGCCGTGGGACAAATGGCCGTAACAGCTGCATGGATAGAACAATCGATGAACCATAATGATAAGAGGCATGCACGAGTTGTCGTTGGCTTGTAGCGTGGTGGAGCTGGTGGAAAAAGAGCTGGCACTACATGGTGGTGGTTCGGTTCGATGCATCGAGATAACTATTGGCGATTTATCGGGTGTGGATAATGATGCTTTTTTATTTTCATTGAATATGGTTTTGGAGAGAAGTGCGTTTGCCGGTGCTCGGGTAATGGTCGATCGGGTGAAACCGTTGGCGGTTTGCGGTGTTTGCGGTGAGTCGTTTTCACCGGTTTCGTTATATGCCTCGTGCCCGAAATGCGGAAGCTATAAAACACGGTTGGTTTCGGGACAAGAGTTTCGTCTTACCTCACTGATTGTAGAAACAGATAAGTAATAATATTAAAATTAAAAAGATATGTGTACGACTTGCGGTTGTGGCCATCAGGAGATGAGCCATGAAGAAATGCATTGTCTGGGAATTGCTCACGGACATGGGAAAACGGTTGATATTGCCGTAGAACAAGATATTTTAAGTGAGAACAATAGGATTGCCGGGCAGAATAGAAATATATGGAATACAACAGGTTGTTGGGCGATAAATTTGGTTAGTTCGCCGGGATCGGGTAAAACGACTTTACTCGAAAGCACTATTAAACAGTTGGGTAAAAGAGATTTTCATAAGATTGCCGTAATAGAGGGAGACCAGCATACCGACAATGATGCCGGACGTATTAGGAATTTGGGTATTCCAGCCATACAAATCAATACACACAATGGTTGTCACCTCGATGCCCGTATGGTATCGTCGGCGTTCGATGAATTGGCCGTGAAAGATACGCTGTTGTTTATAGAGAATGTAGGCAATTTGGTGTGTCCGGCCATGTTCGACTTGGGCGAAAATCTCCGAGTCGTTCTTCTCAGTGTGACCGAGGGAGACGATAAGCCGTTGAAGTATCCCTATATGTTTGCCGGTGCTGATATTTGTATAATCAACAAAATAGATTTGTTGCCTTATGTGGATAGCGATGTCGCCCGATTGAAAGATAATGCCTTGAAAATAAATCCTCAGTTGTGTTTTTTTGAAATTTCGGCGACCCGGGGTATGGGCATGGACGAGTGGTGCGAGTATTTGTTGGCTTGTTTTGAGAGAAAGGAGGAGAAATGAATTTTTTTGACGAAATGGCCGGGGTGTGGAATAAAACTTGTCGGTATGATACCGGGAGGATAGAAAAAGTGCTGTCTGTTTTACAGTTGAAACAAGGCGATACGGTTCTCGACATAGGTACGGGAACGGGAGTTATGATACCTTTTATCCGGGAACAGGTAGGGCATTATGCTCCTATTGTGGCTGTGGACAGTTCTGAAAAGATGCTGAGGGAGGCTTCTTTGCGTTTTCCCAATGCAGGAGTTCGCTTTGTCCGGGCCGATGTGGAGCGGGATCGTTTGGGTGGACGTTTCAATGCTATTTTGCTGTATTCGGTGTTCCCTCATTTTCGTTATCCGGTAGATACGATTGCCCGCTTGGTAACCGATAATCTGTATTGTGGTGGTAGATTGTTGATTGCCCATTCCCAAAGTCGGGAACAATTAAATGAAATGCACAAACGTATATCGGATAAAGTTTTTGCCCGAGATTTATTACCGGTAGCGGAACAAGTCGCCCAGTTTACGGAGATAGGCTTGTCTGTGGCTTCGTTCGATGAAACCGATGAATACTATTATATCTTGTTACAGCGAGTCGGTAGGAAATTGAGTGCCTCGGTAGCCGATGCAATCTATTGACAGAGTTATCTTTTGGATGCTCTTAGAATTTCCCGTTTACCGTTCGGCGGGCCGGGTAACCGTTCTACCGTAAACCCGACAGATTGAAGCCTTCTTCTTATTTCCCCTTTCGCACAGTAGGTGCTCAGAATACCACCCGGAGACAAGTGACTGAAAATCTCCCGGAAAATTTTTTCGTCCCACATTTCGGGTTGCTTTTCGGGAGCGAACGCATCGAAATAAACCACGTCGTATATTCCTTCGAGAGAGGTTCGGGTGAGGTCGGCATGGCTTTTGTATAAGGTAAACAAGGGTGATATAGCGATCTTTTGATTCCATTCGCATTGATGTAAAAGAGCAAATATCGATTCTGAGCTTGGGGCTATGAGCGCTGGGTAGTTCAATTTTTCGGTTATGTCGGGGGAGAGAGGATATAGTTCGAAGGTGGTATAATTTATCCTTAATCCTTTTTCCTGTGATTCGAGAAATGTAAGAAATGTGTTTAATCCGGTTCCGAAACCTATTTCAAGGACATTGATTTCTTTTTTCCCAGAAGCTCGCAATGCAGAGTCGATGTATACATGCCGAGCTTCCGCCAAAGCTCCTTTGGTGGAGTGGTAATGTTCGTCCATTCTCGGCAAATAGAGAGTGGGGATACCATCTTCGGTTTGTTCTATAATCATATTATTTTGCATCTCGGTGAGGAATATTCGGGAACAAAAATAAAATAATCTTTTTATGTATGATATGAAATAAAAAATTAAGCCATGTGAAAATTTAAAATAAATGTAATATGATGTATATATACATTCTTCTACCTTTGCAATCTACAAAAGATATATCCGTTTTATCTTCTTGGCATTGAGTAGATAAGGATAAATCGAGAAAGAGGATACATTAAATAATTATATTATACACATTTATGAAAAATTCCTTTTTTAGCAGATTTACCCCTAAGGAACCCAAATTTTTCCCATTGTTGAAACAACTTTCCGAAGTGTTGGTTTCTTCTTCGGCTGTTTTGGTAGAGAGCATGCAACATGACAAGCCGGAGGAACGATCTTCCTATTATAAAAAAATTAAAGACTTAGAACGTGAAGGGGATAGATTGGCTCACTTGATTTTTGATGAATTAGGAACTACTTTTATTACTCCGTTTGACAGAGAGGATATACAGGCATTGGCTTCTCACATGGACGATGTGATCGATGGAATAAACAGTTGTGCGAAACGCATAGCGATTTATAATCCGCGACCTATCGGCGATAGCGGAAAGGAACTGAGTTTGCTGGTACAAAAAGAGGCTGATTATATCTGTAAAGCGATGGACGAGTTGGATACGTTTCGCAAGAATCCGGCTACATTGAGAGAATATTGTTCGAAATTACACGATATAGAGAATCAGGCAGACGATGTGTATGAACTGTTCATCACAAAGTTATTCGAGGAGGAGAAAGACTGTATCGAGATTATCAAGATAAAAGAGATCATGCAGATATTAGAGAAGACTACCGACTCGGCCGAGTATGTTGGAAAAATCCTGAGAACGTTGATTGTTAAGTACGCATAAATCCGTAAAGAGTCATGTTATGGAGTTATTGATAGTTATTATTGTACTGGCATTGCTGTTCGATTTTATCAACGGGTTTCATGATGCTGCCAATTCGATAGCGACAATCGTGTCGACAAAAGTCCTCACACCCTTTCAAGCGGTTTTGTGGGCTGCTTTCTTTAATTTTGTCGCGTTCTTTATTGCCAAATACATTATCGGTGGGTTTGGTATAGCCAATACTGTATCCAAGACCGTGGTAGAAGAGTTTATCACTCTGCCTATTATTTTGTCGGGTGTGATTGCCGCTATCGCATGGAATTTGATTACTTGGTGGAAAGGTATTCCGTCTTCTTCGTCGCATACCCTTATCGGAGGATTTGCCGGTGCTGCCATTATGGCGAGTGGATTCGGGGCGATTCAGCTCAATATTATTCTCAAAATAGCCGCATTTATTTTCTTGGCTCCATTTATAGGAATGGTCGTGGCGTTCGGATTTACGATATTGGTTCTTCATATTTGTCGCCGGGTTCAACCCCATAAGGCTGAGGTTTGGTTCAAGAAATTACAGTTGGTTTCTTCGGCGATGTTTAGTATCGGGCATGGTTTGAACGATTCCCAGAAAGTAATGGGTATTATTGCTGCCGCTATGATTGCCGCTCACTCGATGGGTTTAGGTATGGGTATAAACAGCATTGCCGATTTGCCCGATTGGGTAGCATTTGCCTGCTTTACGGCCATATCGTTGGGGACGATGTCGGGAGGTTGGAAGATAGTAAAAACAATGGGAACGAAAATTACGAAGGTTACTCCGTTGGAGGGAGTGGTAGCCGAAACGGCTGGGGCGTTCACGCTTTATTTAACCGAAATTTTAAAGATTCCCGTAAGTACTACACATACCATTACCGGGGCTATTATCGGTGTGGGAGCAACCAAACGCTTATCTGCGGTTCGTTGGGGTGTGACGAAAAGTCTTTTAGTCGCATGGATTCTTACGATTCCTGTCAGTGCGCTTTTGGCAGCAGGTATTTATATGGTCGTTACTTTCTTTTTAGGATAAGTTTGTTGTTACTAAAAAACGATATAATATATAAATTTGAAAGAAAAATAGCGAAATAATTTGTATTTTGTATTTAACGCCTTATATTTGTTGAAAATTTATAGTTAAGATTAATGATGGTTCTATTTTTACATCACAGTCACGTGCATTGTCCCTTTGGGGGATAGGGTGAGTCTGTATGTAAAAATAACATAGGAAAATGTTGTAGGCTTACCGGATTATGGTAAGCCTTTTTTATATGGATTTTACTTATTAAAAACATGAAGAGTTATGCTGAGGATAGCTATTCAGTCGAAAGGGAGACTATATGAGGAGTCTATGGCTTTGTTAGAGGAGGCAGGTATCAGGATACCGGGAGGGAAGAGGACGTTGTTGGTTCCTGCACGAAACTTCCCCGTGGAAGTGTTGTTTCTAAGGGACGACGATATTCCTGAGTCTGTGGCTTCGGGGGTTGCCGATGTAGGAATCGTGGGATTGAACGAGGTCATGGAGAAGCGTTGCCCTGTGGGTATTTTGAAAAAGTTAGGCTTCGGGAAGTGTCGCCTTTCATTAGCCATACCCCAAAACATAGACTATCAAGATAGAAACTGGTTTTCGGGAAAGAAAATAGCGACGTCTTATCCCGGAATATTGTCAGATTATCTGCACAAGAACGGGATAGTTTCGGACATTCATGTAATTACCGGTTCGGTCGAGATAGCTCCCGGAATTAGATTGGCCGATGCCATATTCGATATTGTTAGTTCGGGCAGTACGTTGGTTAGCAATCGATTGAAAGAAGTTGAAACCGTCGTCGAATCGGAAGCTGTTCTCATAGGAACGGATTCTATTTCTTCCGAAAAGCGGGGAATACTGGACGAGCTGTTGTTCCGTTTCGATTCGGTACAAGCCGCAGATGATAAAAAGTATATTCTCATGAATGTCCCGCAAAAGAAGTTGAACGACGTGTTGTCAGTGTTGCCGGGAATCAAAAGCCCCACGGTCATGCCTCTGGCTGATAAGGAGTGGTGTTCGGTGCATACGGTACTCGACGAAAAATGCTTTTGGGAGATTATTAATCGGCTGAAAACGGCAGGAGCCGAGGGTATATTGGTGTTGGACATTGAAAAGATGATTTTGTGATATGACAGTGACGGTTTGGAAATATCCGAAGTGGGACGAATGGAAGTCGATTATGGCTCGTCCGCAAATGGATTTGATCTCATTATCTCGCACGGTATCCGATATTTTAGAGTCGGTACGATGCGAAGGAGACGATGCGTTGAGACGTTATGAGAAGCAATTCGATCGGGTTGTATTGGATGCATTGCAGGTGACGCCTGCCGAAATGGAAGAAGGGGTCGCGGCTGTGCCCGAGTCTTTGAAAAAGGCGATAAGACAGGCTATCGACAACATTCGTAAGTTCCACGCTTCGCAGGCTATCGAGGTGAAAAAAGTAGAAACCTCGCCCGGTGTATGGTGTTGGCAGAAGCCCGTGGGAATAGAAAAAGTAGGTCTGTATGTACCGGGCGGTACAGCTCCGCTTTTTTCTACGGTACTGATGCTGGCTGTCCCGGCTCGTTTGGCGGGTTGTCACGAAATAGTGATGTGTACTCCTCCCGGAAAGGAGGGTAAGATAGCCCCCGCTATATTGTATGCGGCTCGTGAGACAGGGATAGACCGTATTTTTAAACTGGGAGGAGTGCAGGCCATAGGCGCTATGGCTTTTGGCACGGAGAGTGTTCCGCAGGTATATAAGATTTTTGGACCGGGAAATCGTTATGTAATGGCCGCTAAACAGCAAGTATCCGTGCAAGGTGTAGCTATCGATATGCCGGCAGGGCCTTCGGAAGTGATGATTGTGGCCGATTCGGGCGCCGATGTACGATTTCTTGCCGCCGATTTTTTGTCGCAGGCCGAACATGGGGCTGATAGTCAGTCGATACTGCTGACTACCGATCGTAGAATAGCCGATTTGTTCCCGGCTGAGATCGAACGACAACTGGACCGATTGCCTCGGCGTGAATGGGTGGAGAAGTCTCTTTCTCACAGCTCGGTCGTCTTGTTGGAGCGAGAGGCCGATTTGGCCGACTTTGTCAATGCGTATGCTCCCGAACACCTCGTCGTGCATCGTGCAGATGCCGAGGAGTGGGCTTCGGCAATCGTTAATGCCGGGTCGGTATTCTTAGGATATTATACCCCCGAAAGTGCCGGCGATTATGCTTCGGGGACGAATCACACGCTTCCGACCAGTGGGTATGCCAAGTCGTATAGCGGGGTAAATCTCGATAGCTTCACTCGTAAAATTACTTTCCAGCAGATTTCGTCCGAAGGGTTGAAAAATCTCGGTCCGGTGATTGAGGAAATGGCGGAGGCCGAACGATTGGAGGCGCATAAAGAAGCTGTGACGGTGCGTTTGCAGTCTATTCATTCCTAAAAAGTGCAGTTATGAAAAAGATAGAACAATGGGTGCGTCCCAATATTCGACAATTAAAACCTTATTCCTCGGCTCGGAATGAATTTTCGGGAGAGGCTTCGGTATGGCTTGATGCCAATGAAATCCCGTTTAATCCTCCGTATAATCGTTATCCCGATCCGTTGCAAAACGATTTGAAAGAGAAGTTGGCGAAGCAACGGGGTGTAATGCCCGAAAACATTTTTCTCGGTGTGGGAAGTGACGAAGCGATAGATTTACTGTATCGTATCTTTTGTGAGCCCGGACGGGATAATGCGGTTTCGATAACTCCTACCTACGGTATGTATAAAGTGTGTGCCGACATTAACGGCGTAGAGTATCGCGAAGTCCTGTTGAAGAAAGACTTTTCGTTGGATTGCGATGCTATATTGCAAACTATCGATACTCATAGCAGGTTGTTGTTTTTATGTTCGCCGAATAATCCTACCGGCAATGTCTTTCCTGCTATCGAGATCGAGCGATTGATAACTGCTTTTGACGGGATTGTGGTCGTGGACGAAGCCTATATAGATTTCTCGTCCCGGCCTTCGTGGATTCGCCGGTTGAACGAATTTCATAATTTGGTTGTGCTGCAAACCTTTTCGAAGGCATGGGGTAGTGCCGGAGTCCGTCTGGGAATGGCGTTTGCTTCGCCTGATATCATCGGCTATTATAATCAAGTGAAATATCCGTATAACATCAGTGCTTTGGTTCAGCGTTATGCGATGGAAATGCTCGACCGTGAGAACGAAGTCCGGCGGTGGGTTGATGAGATATTATCGGTTCGGTCGCGGTTTGTCGAGCGCCTGTCCGGCATACCGATGGTAAAAACGGTTTATCCGAGTGATGCCAATTTTGTATTGGTGAAGATGGAGGATGCCGAGAAGATATATTTACGACTGGTTACCGATGGAATCGTCGTTCGTAATCGTTCGAAAGTTGCTTTATGCGGCGATTGTCTGCGCATCACTATCGGGACAGATCGGGAAATGAAGGTTTTATTGGAAACGTTGAAAAGTTACAGCTAAATTCGAGAGTTATGAAAAGAGTTCTTTTTATCGACCGGGACGGAACATTGGTAGTAGAACCTCCTGTGGATAAACAAGTCGATTCGCTTGAAAAATTGGAATTTATGCCCAAAGTGTTTCAGAGTCTTGCTTATGTGGCTACCCGTCTCGACTTCGAGTGGGTGATGGTGACCAATCAAGATGGTATGGGCACGCCTTCGTTCCCGGCAGAGAATTTTTGGACGGTGCAGCGTAAAATTATACAGGCTTTCGCTAACGAGGGTATTCGTTTCGACGAGGTTTGCGTAGACTCCTCGTTTCCCGAAGAGAACCTTCCGACCCGTAAACCGGGTACGGCTATGCTTTCTCGATACCAATCGGGAGAGTATGATTTGGAACATTCTTATGTTATAGGCGATCGAATGACCGATGTACAACTGGCCGCTAATCTCGGTTGTAAAGCGATTTATTTCGCTCTGCCCGAGCGGGGTGTGGCTGAGCTGGAAGCTGAGGGACTTTCATCGGTCTGCGAAGCGGTGACCGACGACTGGTGGAAAATCGCCGAGATTTTATGTGCCGGAACTCGTCGGGTTACTATCGACCGGCGTACCTCCGAGACCGATATTTGCGTTACGCTGAATCTAGATGGGACGGGGCGAACCGAGGTGCATACCGGGTTGGGATTCTTCGATCACATGCTGGACCAGTTAGGGCGGCATGCCGGAGTTGATTTGTCTGTGTTCGTGACCGGAGATTTGCAGGTGGACGAACATCATACGATAGAGGATACGGCGATAGCTTTGGGCGAGGCCTTTGCTCGGGCGTTGGGTGACAAACGGGGTATAGGTCGGTATGGTTTTTCTTTGCCTATGGACGATTGCTTATGCAGGGTCGCTCTCGATTTCGGGGGAAGGCCGTGGTTGGTGTGGAATGCAACTTTCCACCGTGAGAAGATCGGCGATATGCCTACCGAGATGTTCTACCATTTTTTTAAGTCGTTCAGTGATGCGGCTCGTATGAATTTGAATATTCAAGCGGAAGGTACGAATGAACATCATAAAATAGAAGGGATTTTCAAAGCATTGGCGCGAGCTTTACGAATGGCAGTGAAACGGGATATTACCGACCGTGAATTGCCTTCGACAAAAGGTGTTTTGTGAATCGGGGAGCAAATCCTGAGATTTTGAAATGGGGGCAGGGGTAAACAAAATGATAGGTGATCCTTGTATTTTTGTAAGATTGATTTTTGTAATAAAGTTTATTTGTTACTTTTGCATTGTATTCGTAAAGGCGAATAGAAATAGGAAATCGAGTAAATATTTAAAAATTATAGCCCTATGAGAAAGAATTGGATTTGGGGATTATCCCTTTTGTTAATCGGTGGTATGGCATCGTGTAAGTCGAGCCAAAGTGCCTATAAGGCTGCTTATGAGAAGGCCCAAGAGAAGAAGATAGAAGAGCCTGTTACAACCGGAACTACACCCGTAGCGGAGCAACCCGTAGTGACAACTCCTTCGACGACAACGACGACGGCTCCTATTCGGGAACAGAGTGAGAAAATAAACGCTGTCGACGGGAACGATGCTTTGTTGAAGAGTTACAATGTAATCGTGGGGAGCTTCCGTCAGCGACTCAATGCACAGAGCCTTTGCGAGCGTTTGCGTGCCGACGGCTATCCTGCCGTATTGGCTCAGAATGCACAAGGTATGTATCGTGTCGTAGCTTGTTCGTTCGACGACAGGGCTACTGCCGTACAGGCTCGCGAAGGATTGCAGGCTAAGTACCCTCAGTTTACCGATGCTTGGTTCTTGATTAACAAGTAGAAAACTGTTCAAGTAGTTTATACGGGGCTGTTCCAAGCGGTTGGGGCAGCCTTTTTTATGTTCTGGACAGACTGGTAAGAGACTCCTGTGGCTTGTCTGTTCTTCCGTTTATTTAAATACCAAGTATTTGCGAGCGAAGAAGTTCCACAAGTAGACCATAGCGGCAGCGACGATTTTGGAGAACATGTAGTGTGTGCCGATACAGTCGGTGAAGAGCCAGATGAGAAGGTCGTTGAACCCTAATCCCACGACTCCTATTGCGGCAAAGAAAAGGAACTCGACAATGCGGTTTCTAAATTTCGAATTGTTGAATACCCAAATGCAACTGATGATGTAGTTGACGACCAACCCGGCTATGAACGAGAGGGTCGCCGAGAGGAGATAATGCAGTCCGGCGTATTCGGTGAGGATATACAATAGCCCGAAGTCTACGATAAAAGCGAATCCTCCGACAAAGAAGTATCGCACGAATTGGATAAGGAGATTATCGGATGCTCCGTAGAAGATTTTTTTGAATTTATCAGTCGGATTCATTTGCTTTCGTGATATTCTTCTTCTGTATTTACCGACCATACCTCGCTTTTATCGTTATTTCCGGTGGCGATGTGATCGACGGCGACCATAGCGGTCATCATGGAATGATCCATGTTGTTGTACCGATGTTGCCCGTTGCGGCCTATGCACCAAAGATTTTCTATTTTGTTCAAGAAATCTTTTACCTTATCGAGTTCGTAATAGCTGCCGAAATAAGAGGGGTAGGCTTTTTTGACTTTTATGCGTACCGAATCCAAGACATCGTCGGGATCGATGATCCCTATTTGGGCCAGCTCACCGATAGCCATTTGCGTGAAGTCCTTATCGGGCATTTCCCAAAAGTCGTCGCCCTCGGTACAGAAGTATTCTAACCCTATCCATATCGTATTTTCGTAGTCTTTTACCAAATAGGGCGACCAGTTGTTGAATATTTGCAGACGGCCTATTCGCACATCGCGTTCCTGTATGTAAATCCATGTGTCGGGGATGCGATCGGCGAAAGTTTTTATTTTGGTTCGATTTTTTATGGATAGTTTTTTCATCAATAGTCCCACCGTGATAAAATCGCGGTAAGGCAGTTCTTCGGCAATGCGTTTCACATCGTCGGGTACATCGATTCCCCGGATAGACCGTATGAGGTCTTTTAGCGGGAGGGACGAAAGGAAATAGTCGCAGGGTACTTCTCTCCGTTCGCCCGAAGGTGTCTCGACTGTGACACTTGTTACCCGATTTCTTTCGATGTGAATCTCTTTGACCGGGGTTTCCGTGATGACCTCGCCTCCTTTTTCAGATACTTCGCCGGCCACAGTTTCCCAAAGTTGCCCGGGACCGAGTTTGGGATAGACGAATTGCTCGATGAGCGAGGTTTCCACCTCTTTGAGGTTTTCCTTTTTGGAGAAACTTTTTTTGAGCATGTCTTTGAGTATGGCGAATACCGACAGTCCTTTTACTCGCTGTGCACCCCAGTCGGCTCCCAGTTTCGAGGGGTGTACGCCCCAGACTTTTTCGGTGTAGTCTTCGAAGAACATTCTGTAAAGCGGTTTGCCGAACCGGTTGATGTAAAAGTTTTCCAACGATGTTTCGGGCTTTTTGAAGAATACCGACCATACGTATCCGCAACCGGCTTCGATGGTGCGGAAAAGTCCCATGTTGGTGAACGTTTTCAGTTTGAGCGATATGGGATAGTCGAAAAACTTATGCAGGTAGAATATGCGGGATATGCGGTTTCTTACGAGCATCACGCGGTCGGTCTTTTCAGGATCGGGGCCTTTTGGGGCAAATTCTTTGCCGGTGGTTCCCAGCAACCTGTCATCGAGAGAGGGGGCGCCTTGTAACGGCATGATTTCGTCCCACCATTCGGTAACTCGTTGGCTCTTGGAGAAGAAACGATGTCCTCCTATATCCATGCGGTTACCTTGATATCGAACTGTTTTGGAAATACCGCCTATGTCACCGGACTCTTCGAATACGACAGGGTGAATGTCTGTATGTTTGAGTAGCTCGTAGGCTCCGGTGAGCCCTGCGGGACCGGCTCCGGCGATGACGGCTTGCTTTTTATTTTTATCGATTGTATTCATATCTGTCGATTGAAATTGAAAGGATCGCTTCCCGGCTCTAAGGTAGCGTATTTTTTCCATCTTGCCGTTGGGATTGAGAAAGTTTTTTCTTGGCGGCCTCTCTGTCGAATTTTAATAGATAGGTATCCGGGTTGGGTACATGGGAAGCGACGAAGAAAAGGTCGTCGTTCTTTTGTATCGCCGGGTAAAGGTATCGGGGGGTAGAGCTGTATCCGAGCTGGTCGAGAATGACATATTCCACCCCGTCGTCGAGCATTTTCTGTATTACAGCGCGGTCGTCTTGTGAATAGGCGTAGCCGGCGACTCGTGTCCCTGAAAACATGTAGAGTAATTCTCCTTTTCGGGAGGCTACTACGGTTTCGGGCGAAACATGTTCTTTTAACACGAGACCCAATCGAAAAAAGTTTTGATAGGCCGGCGGGAACGGCATTTTGTTCATGGCGTGTAACTCCTGTATGTTTCCTATGCCGGTGAGCAATAAAAGGGAGAGTACCCACGGGGAGAAAGTATATTTTAATTTGAAACGATGGATCGTATCCGTCGCCACGGCGTAGATGCCTACGAGTAATCCCATATTCATGAAGGGAATAAGTGTGGTAATGTAGCGGTTTTCACTGGGGGTACTGAAAATGGAAACGAGTCCGAAAGTGAAAACGGTGTAACCGATGAGTACCCAACGGTACTTCCCGAAAGCCCAAAAACCGCGTATGATGAGAAAAATGAGCAGTATCGCTATGATCCACATGAAAAATCCGGCGGAAACTTCGGCGGAGTAATTGACTTTAAAATAGGGGATTACCGAGTTGGGCAGGGCTTTGGAAACCAGCATACCGAGCGTTTCGAAAAAGCGGTCGATAATACCGCTCAGATCGAGCGATCCGTCTTCGGGTCTCCACGGATTTACTTGTGCAATGGACTCGAAATAACGGCTTTGCCCGATACCTAACGATTTATTTCTCCATATCCACGGGAGACAACCGATGATGAATCCGGCGACTGTGCTTGCCGCTTCTTTCCACTTTTTCGTACAGAGAAAAAAGAGCACGACGGCGGCGAATAGAGCAACTCCTTGTGTACGAATGTGGTAGCAGAGTATGACCATGACTAACATGCCGTAGAAAGAAAGGTCTTTATAGAATGGCTTTTCTTTCTTCATATTCGCTAAGAGGAAAATGGCCGCGGTTGAAACGAAAAAGCAAGACATCTCGCTCATCATCATCGTGGAGAAGTGAAGTACCCGATCGCTCAGAATGGCGGCGCAGGCTCCTACTAGTGCAAGGCTTTCGGGTATTTTGCGTTTGATCATAAAAAAGAACAGTAACAAAGCTCCGCCTAAAAGGAAAAGCCCGTTGAGTATTTTTTGAGCTATGATGCTGTCGGTAAAAAATCTTAGCGGGGTCATCAATAAAGGATATCCCGGGGGAAAGGCATTGGTGGGGTGAGGGGTGGGAGCCGATATATCGGCATAACCTTGTCCAGAAGCGAGAGACGAGGCAAATGTATAGTACCGGCAGTTGTCCCCGTTTATATCTATTTTTTCATTAAAAATGTAAACGTAGGCACATGCCCATACGATGATCAACAACCCTATATAAATGGCTCGGTTTTTCTGGATCTTCATAATTATCGATATGTTATTATAAAAATATTAAAACAAAAATAATCTATTTTTTATATGGAATGAAATTTTTTGCCATATTTCAATCTTTTCGTGAGGGGGGATTCGCTTATTCTTTTTAGTGGCGAGAAGAACGAACCGTTCGGGCTGCTGTTTTTATTAACCCCTCCGTCACTTCGTGCCACCTCCCCTATATTTTTTTGCGCCACACACCGCAATGCTTCGGGGCACGGCAGGGGAGGATTGTGATACAAAGGACTTTCTTACCCTGTCAAAGAAAGTCCTTGTTACACTAATTTGCTCATGCTTTTGACGGTCTTGAATCTTTTTGTTGATACGACATGACGTTTCGCTCCATATTTTGCATTAGCAAAACACAGAGGAGATGAGAAAATGGCTCGTTATGTTATGAGGCATGGTAGGGGAGAAGGGAGACTTCCTGTTTCTGCTCATCGAAATCGAGAGGGAAAAAGAGGGGATTAGGTTCACCCTCCACCTGTCGGATTTATTCTCTTCTGTTGCAATCGAAGGAGGATTGATGGAATCCGGGTGCAGGTTCTCCAATGGGATTACCGGCAGGAGTGCCGCACCAGATGCTCCCGGATAGGGGCGATGAGGGCTGCGGTGTGTGTGCCGGGATTTCGGACCCGGCTGTCGTGTAGTCTTCTTGCGGGTCCTTATCGGCTTCGTGAGCGGAGGCCGGTTGCACGGATTCTTTTTCTTCGGCCTCGTGCGTTTCGGTTTTCCTTCTGAGAGCTTCCCGACGGCAGGCTTCGAATCGTTCGCGCTCTTCCCGTTCCTCGTGTGTGTCGAAGATTTCTTCGTGGTCGACGAGGAACTGGGTGGACTCGATGTCGTATAGTCCGGCTTTTCGGAAGAGTTGGTTGCGTTTCTGATAGTGCCAAGCGAGAGTTCCTTCGGCCAGCATTTTCTTCTTGTCGTTTCGGGATCGTTTTCGTTCTTGGGAATGTCTTTCGAGCTTGTCGATACAACGAATGACGGCGAGCATGGTCAGCCTGTCCCGGCGGGGGTCGAGTTCGAGGAGGATCTTGTAATATTTGATGAGCGCTACTTGTCGGTAGTTCTCGATTTCACCTCTCAGGTCTATGGTTGTTTCGAATCTTGTATCTATCATCGCTCGTTTGATTTTTTTTGCGAAGGTAGGATAGTGGGATAGTGGAATTATGGCATGATTATACTTTCTATTCGTTTATTTTTCTCAACAGCGAGAAGAACGAACCAAGAAGCGCCGCCGCGGTTATCGGGCTTTTGGGTTTGTCGCCGCAGTCGCCGTCGGGGTCTGCGGAACTCGCTTCGTTCGGACAGTCCTCGCCCATTTTTCCTCCGTTTTCCTTGCGACTTCACCGCCCGATAAAGGCGGAATCGGGGGATCTTGCTTGTATTCTAACCCCCTCGCCCTTTGGGCACTCCCCCTATATTCCCTTGTAGGAACACAGGGGGAGAGAGGGTTAACTCTATTACTTCCATTGCAGGTATTTTTAATCCCTCTCCTCGTCGCTACACTCCTCAGCTCTCCCCTATATTTTGCGTTGCATAACGCAGGGGAGGAGGGTGATAGTAACCCTCCGCTTATTGCAGTGCGATACCCCGCATACGGGGCACGGCAGGGAGGAGTTTAGAAGTGGCCCTCTATTCATTTGCGATGAGTAGGGGGAGTGGGCTATATTTTTTCTATTTCAACCCCCTCGCCCCTTGGGCACTCCCCCTATATTCCCTTACGGAAACACAGGGGGAGAGGAGGGTTAACTCTATTACTTCCATTGCAGGTATTTTTAATCCCTCTCCTCGTCGCTACGCTCCTCAGCTCTCCCCTATATTTTGCGTTACAAAACGCAGGGGAGGAGGGTAATACCAGCTTCAGAAATGAAGTCGGGTATAGGTCTTTTTTCTTTGCCGTTTTGTAGTACCCCGTAGTGCTACGGGCAGGGGAGAGGTTAAAGCGTTTTTTTTGCAGTTTAAGCAAGGGTGGGTATAATATTCTTATTTTTGAACTCGACGAGGTGTTAGATTTGAAAGGGGGAAAATAAAAAAGGACTGTAATTTACAGTCCTTGTGTAGTTGCGGGAGCCGGACTCGAACCGACGACCTTTGGGTTATGAGCCCAACGAGCTACCACTGCTCCACCCCGCGATGTTTGTGAGTGCAAAGGTATGGATAATTTTTTAAATAGCAAATATTTTGAAGAGAAATATATATGGCTTGTTCTTGAATTTTTGTTAAGTTGTTGAATGACAGAAAATTATTTTATTGTTAAAAATGCAAATATCGTGGTATGAAGGAAAAACGGGGTGCATACTTTGGTATTTCATGATAAAAATGTGTAATTTCGCACAAGTTTTGTACAGATGTGCAGATAGATGAATTAGGATTATGGTTCGTACACGAGAATTGCTTATCGATGTTGCCCGTCAGTTGTTTGCCCGTCAGGGTGTGGCCGCTACGACGATGAACGATATAGCCGAGGCATCGGGAAAGGGTCGCCGTACGATTTATACCTATTTCAAGAATAAGAATGAGATTTATTGGGCCGTCGTGGAAGCCGAATCGAAGCATTTATACGCTCGGTTGGAGGGGCTTACAAACCGGGATTTGCCTCCCGAAGAGAAGTTGCTCAACTATATCAATATCCGTTTGGAGGCTGTGAAAGAAGCTGTCGTGCGTAACGGGACATTGCGAGCGGAGTTTTTCAGGGATATTTGGAAAGTGGAGAAGGCCCGGAGGAGTATAGACTTGCGAGAAGTGGCCTTGTTGCGGAGCATATTGAGCGAGGGCGTGGAGCAAGGTGTATTTCATATTCCTAATGTGACGGCTACCGCTTCGGTGCTTCATTATGCGCTTCGGGGGCTGGACGTCCCTTATATCCGCAATAATTTTTCGGAATCGGGAATAGACCGATCGAGATTGAAGGATTATATATTGGATTTTATTTTATACGGAATAAAACGATAGAAATATGAACCAAAGGGACGAGGCGCATGTCTTGTCCCTGTATTATGAAAAAAAGAGTTATGAAATTACTTGAAGGAAAAGTCGCTGTGATTACCGGCGCAGCACGGGGCATAGGAAAGGCTATCGCCCTGAAATTCGCTTCGGAAGGAGCTGATATCGCATTTACGGATCTTGTTATCGACGAGAACGGTAAAGCTACCGAAAAAGAGATTGCCGCTTTTGGCGTGAGAGCCAAAGGGTATGCTTCGAACGCAGCTAATTTCGAAGAGGCTCACAAGGTGGTGGAAGAAATTGTAAAGGATTTCGGCCGTATCGATGTTTTGGTGAATAACGCAGGTATCACTCGTGACGGTTTGATGATGCGCATGACGGAGCAGCAATGGGATATGGTTCTTACCGTGAACTTGAAATCGGCATTTAATTTTATCCATGCCGTAACTCCTATTATGATGAAACAGAAATGCGGGAGTATTATAAATATGGCTTCGGTCGTCGGTGTATCGGGTAATGCCGGACAGTGTAATTACTCGGCTTCGAAAGCCGGTATGATAGGTTTGGCGAAGTCCATCGCCAAAGAGCTGGGCTCTCGCGGCGTGCGTGCCAATGCTATCGCTCCGGGTTTTATCATTACCGATATGACAGCGGCTCTTTCGGACGAAGTGAAAGCCGAATGGGCTAAACAAATTCCTTTGCGTCGAGGCGGTACGCCCGAAGATGTGGCTAATGTAGCTACTTTCCTTGCCTCGGATTTGTCGTCGTATGTAACGGGACAGGTTATCCACTGCTGCGGCGGTATGAATATGTAATCGGGTCTGCACGACAAGATATATATAGTACAGGGGCTATATCTGAATGATATAGCCCCTGTATTGTTCCTATATTTATTTCCCGGCGGCGTTTACCGAGCCGCTGTTGATCGAGTTGTTGATTCGTTGTTGTCCGGCTTCGTGTTTCCGTCCCCAATTGATATTCCAACTTATGTCGAGAGTTAGGAGTTGTTTAATCATATTGGTTGTCGTTTCTCTGTAATATCCCGCATAGCGGTTCCAGTTTTCGGATTTTACTTTGTAATTGTTGATGAAGGGATCGAGAACCATGATCCCGAAGTTCCAGTCTTTGTAGGCATAGGATAGTTTAATTCCGTGTACATTTTCACCTCCTGTGAGGGTTTCTCCCCAAAATCGATTGAAATTGGTTTGGAGTATGCCGTTGAGCGTAAATCCCCAATGGGAAATATCGATACTGGCATCGATGAAAAAATTGTTGTAGGTATGTGTGTAGGTATTTCCTCGCATCCAGTATTTATGCCAACCCGGGGCAGCACTGAGGGTGAGCCAGCCGGGAATGACATTGATGCGTGTGTTGAGGTAGAATCGTAATTCTTCGGCATTCTTTTGATTGTCTACCCGGCTGAGTATTTTGTCCCCGACCCAGTATTTTTCGGGCATGATCGCACCGGGAGCATGGGTATAGAATGCGCCGAGTTTTCCGTAAAATATTCCTCGGTTGTATTGGTATTGCAGTTCGTATTTATAGGTAGCATAGGGTTTTACATCGGGGTTACCGGTCGATTGTTGAATCCCGTCTATGTCTTGAACGACCGGGCTGAGCATGTCGAGGGTGATTACGCTGCCCATGCGGACAAAGTTGAATCGTAGGGAGGAATAGTCGTCGATGGTATATCGGGCCGTGAACCGGGGACGCCAAATGGAGTAGGTGTGGGACTGCCTGTTTTGTGGCGCATAGTGATAGAGGCTGTATCCGAGTCCGACCGACCCATCGAAATGGTTCCCGAGGCGTAACCAGTATTCGCCGAAAATATAGCTGTTGCCTTGATTCATGCGATCGATGGTATTTTGTTCGACATACTTGTTTTGTATCCATGACTGCGTGTGCCGTATTCCGGCGGTAAACCGGCTGTTTTTCCAAGTTTTCTCGTAATCGACTTCGCCGAGTACCGAGAATGTTTTCCCTTTGATGAGGTTATCGATGTTTACCATAGGGGCATCCGTGGCTAAATCGTTTTCATTGTAAAGTCTGTGACTGTGCGATGTTTCATAGCTGGTCACGAGATTTGCCATGATGAGTTGGTCTTTTTTCAAATTATTTTGGTAGTAGAGGTTGAGCGAAGGATGTAAAGATATGTATTCCGTGCGGTCGTACATGTTGTTTTCGATTCCTCCGAGACGCTCGTCGGTCAAAATGCCTTTGTATTTGTTTTTATAATTGTTATTATTGAGATTGAGCGAGGCATTGAACATTTGTTTTTGAGGGTCGAGGAAGTTGTAGTTCAATGTGTGTCCGTTGTGCCAAGCCTCGAACCCGCTTCCTTTTTGGCTTTGCTCGGTGCGGACATACCGGGAACCATCGGCAAGTTCGTATCTTTCTGTATTGCTACGACCCATTTCCAGATTCCAGCGTGGAGCGAACCAACCGGAATAGGAGAATTCTGATTTGCCGGTGTTGACTTTGATCGAAGTCCAATATTGTCCCCACCCTCGGTTTAGCGAAGGTGTAAAATTCCCCATGAAACTACCACCCGAAGTGGGTGTTTTAATGATGAAGTCGAGTACGGCTCCTGCCTCGCCATAACGTATTCCCGGATTATCGATGTATTCTACCCGTATGATTTGCTCGGGAGAAATGCCTTGTATTTCTTTTTCCGTGACCGGACGTCCGTTGATACGGAGACTTAATTCGCTTTTATCGGTCAACGATATACTATTGTCGGTGGGGTTGATGACGATGCCCGGTATTTGCAGTTTTTGCAGTAATTGCAATCCGTTTTTCGATTGTTTTATCTGTTGGGCATTGGGGAAAAGCAGATTGCGATCGGCTTTACGTACCCAAGCGGAGGCTTCTACGGTTACTTCGTCGAGTTCTATGTGATCTATCGAGGCTTCTATGGAGTCGATGTCGATTCCCGTTGTGTCGGCATAAACTACTTCTGTCGTATCGTTGTCGGTTGCGGGATGTGCTTTTGTCGTGGGAAAGACCACTAATATACCTGCAAGGAGGAGTGCTTTTTTTATCATTGTATGTGTCGTTTTCTAATAGAGACGTAATTTCTCTATATTCGGTTGCAAAAAAACTGTGCAAAAATAAATTTTTTTTATCGTCCTGTCTTTGGTTATAAGTTTTTCTATATATTTTAATAGGGGGCTCGGTCGGGGCAAGAGAAGTGAAGGTAAGCTACGATTCGATAGGAAAAACGAAAAGTTCGTTTTGTCTTTTTTTGGGCTTGCGCTATTTTGCAAGGCTTGCGAAAAAATAGGCGGAGTCTTGATATGCCCAAGCACATTTGTTTCTGCGCTCGGTTTGTGCTATTTTTGCACAAAATTGAAATTTGTGTAAATTATGGAAGTCCTTTACGAAGACAATCATCTGATTATTGTCAATAAGAATTGCTCTGAGATCGTGCAAGGCGATAAGACGGGAGATACTCCGTTGAGCGAGATGTTGAAGGCGTGGTTGAAAGAGAAATATAATAAGCCGGGTAATGTCTTTGTGGGAGTAACTCATCGGCTCGACCGTCCGGTGAGCGGGTTGGTAGTGTTTGCCAAGACGAGCAAGGCACTGGCGAGATTGAACGATATGTTTCGTAACGGCGAGGTAAAGAAAAGTTATTGGGCTATCGTGAAACGAGCTCCTGAAAAGGAGAGCGACGAACTCGTACATTATTTGGTCAGAAACGAGAAGAGTAACAAGTCGGTAGCGTACGACCGGGAGAAACCGGGTGCGAAACGTGCTGTATTGGATTATAAAATTTTGGCTCGGGGCGATCGTTATACCTTGTTGGAAGTGGATTTGAAAACAGGCCGGCATCATCAGATCCGTTGTCAGCTTGCCAAGATAGGCTCGCCTATCAAGGGGGATTTGAAATACGGAGCGGAGCGTTCCAATCCCGATGGGGGGATTTCGTTACATGCCCGTCATATCGAGTTTGTCCACCCGGTTTCGAAGGAGCTTGTGAGCGTGACGGCTCCTGTCCCGTCCGATAATTTGTGGCAGGCGTTCGAAAAGATGGTGGAAGGAAAATAGAACGTGCTTTTCAGTACCCGAAAGAAATCTTTACTTTTTTCCCTTTTATCTTTTCGTTTTTGAGGCGGGTGAGCGTTTCGTGCGCTTTGTCGCGAGTTACAGCGACATAGCTGTAATGGTCTTTAATCTCGATGAGCCCTATCTCGTCGGCTGCGAGCTTTCCTTTCTGAGTGAGGAATCCCACGATGTCTCCTTTGCTTATTTTTTCTTTTTTCCCGGCTGCGAAATGGAATGTGGCCATTGGCGGAGTTTGCAGGAAGTCGGCTTTCGGGTCGATTCGGAAGTCGGTCGCCTCGGTTGCGTATTCGGGCATTTGTTCTGTGGGGCCGAGAATGATAAATGCTTCTCCTTCGGCATGCATGCGGGCGGTGCGTCCGTTGCGGTGCGTGAAACTTTCGAAGTCGACGGGCAGGTGGTAATGTACGATGTATTTGACTTCGGGAATGTCGAGTCCCCGTGCGGCCAGATCGGTAGAGATGCAGATGTAGCTGCTGTGGTTGCGGAATTTGCAAAGCGCCCTCTCTCGGTCGGCTTGTTCCATGCCGCCGTGGAAGGCTTCGGCGATAATGCCCCGGTCGGTGAGGAACTGCCGTACACGGTCTACGCTTTCACGTTGGTTGCAAAAGATGAGGGTGAGTCCCGGTTTGAGGTTGTGTAATAGGGCAAGCAGCGTTTCCAATTTGTCTTTTATCGGCGAGTCGATTCGGTAGAGCGATAGTCTGTCGGTCGGCGTAGTCTCGTTGTCTTTCCGTGAACCGAGGAAATTGAGCTTTACCGGTTTTTTCAAATCAGTGAAGGCCGGTAGAGATTCACTGTCGGTTGCCGAGGTGAGAATCTTTTTCTTTACGTTTTTCAAGGGAGCGATGATTTCTTGCATTTCGTCCTGAAAGCCTAAGGCGAGGCATTTGTCGAATTCATCGAGGACGAGGGTATCGAGCGTTTCGAGTACGATTCGTCCCCGGCGTATATGGTCGGCGATTCTTCCGGGAGTTCCCACGATAAGAGCGGGAGCTACGGCGAGCGATTTACTTTCTTCCCGTACGGAGTGGCCGCCGTAACAGCAAACTATTTTTATACCTGCGGCGATTTTACGCAATACGTTGTCGATTTGTAAAGCGAGCTCGCGGGAGGGAACGATGACGAGCGCTTGCACTCCGGCAATTTTGGGGGAGATTCGAGACAGTACGGGCAGAAGGAATGCTAATGTTTTTCCCGAGCCTGTGGGTGAGAGCAGTATAATGTCGTTTGGCCGTGTAGCCGTTTCGAGCATTTGCTTCTGCATGCCGTTCAGTGAGTCGATATTCAAGTTGCGACACGCTTTGTCGATAAGAGCCGATGTTTCTTTCATGTCTGCAAAGATAATGTAAGCCGAGGGTCGAAGCAAATTTATTTGTTTATGTCGGAACTCTGCCTTTTGGTGTTGTACAAAGAACGAGAAAAATAAAGCGCATCGATTTGCTTTTACAATGGAGAATCGGATTGAAAAATAATTTGAAAAAAATGACGATCCAATAAAGTACAAGTATATTTATATTTGAAATAATGTTAAATGTGCTAGAATTGTGTTTGAAAATTATGTTGTATAACAGAAAATTCATACATTTGCAATGTGTTTTTCATAGTATTAGATTAAGATTAAGGTTAACAAAGATTGGTTGTCGTGAGACAATCAATTTTTTTTTTTGCCTATTCATTATTTCATATTGTTTGATAGCCCCTTTATTTTACAACGGTAATAAATACTCCTAACTATTTTCTAACCCCTCCGTCACTACGTGCCACCTCCCCTATATTTTGTACGACAAAACACCCCGTAAGGCTACGGGACACGGCAGGGGGAGAGTATGAAACCCGATTGTTGCTGTTGCTTTTTTTTAACCTCTTCGTCGTTTCAACCCCCTCGCCCTGCGGGCACTCCCCCTATATTCCCTAACGGAAACACAGGGGGAGAGGATTGGAAGTGGCGTTTCAGTTTCGGTATAAGGATACATTGTGCACTCCTCCCCTATGTTTTGCATTGCAAAACATAGGGGAGGAGTCCGAAAGCCGGAGGGGGTGGAAAATATTATATTTCAATCGTATATGTTTTTGAATTTGCAGCTCGTTTATTTTTTTTAGATGGCTTATGTGGGCGGTATATTCAACCGTTGTTTTATTTAAAGTGTGTTTTTCCTTCTCTTATTTTAATTACAGTAGTGCATTTTGACGTAGAGGGACATATGGGGATTTAGATTTCTATACTTGCCCTGTATCGGCTGTGGGGGGAGACCGGAGTGAGTGCGAGGTATCCGTGCAGGAGCTTCCCGTCGGTTATGCGGGGTGGATTTGTTTTTAGTCGAGCGACGTGGTCGTTGTGGAGTTCTCCCGGTTTGGGATAATAGTCTACACGGTATCGCCCTTCCGTCTCCGGAGGCAAAAAGCGGTCGGCGAGTTTGCGTGCGACCATACCCATATTCATGCGTAGATTGAGTTCGACGAACGGGTGCAAGAGTGTGTTTCCTCGTTTGTCGCGATAGGCCATCATGTCTACCCCGAAATATCCGGTGTAGTACGGGGCTATGCGTTCGGTGAAAAAGTCGATAAGCGATTCTTTGACGGCAGTGATGATTTCGAGGCCGACGGCATGGGTCAGTTCGAGTTCTAAAACGGCATCGCTTGCCAACCGGTTTTCTTTATATGCTCCGTGACGGTCGGTGAGGAACGAGGAATATCCAGCGAATTTTACTTCGAATCCGTCGCTGTGAAACTCCATAGCCCAGTCGCTGATTTTGTCATAGACCGGTTCGCCCATAAGCATACCTTGTTTCTGCAATACTCCGTTGCTCCATTGAGCCAATGCCGTGTCATATCCGTAAAGATTCCAATAGAGTCCGCGCCCGCTACCCGACCATGGGGCTTTCAGGATTTTACGATCGGATTGTTCTGTGAAGGATCGAATCTCGTCGGCTGTGTGTAGTTCTACCGGAAGTTCGGGAAAAGGGTAATCGATGCGGTTACGAAGGTATTTCCCGATTTCGGCGGAAAATTTTCGGTGGGATAGTTCCCGAATGGTATCGCATTGTCGTGCGGACGGTAATAGGGTTTTATCGATTCCCGCTAATCTCAAACGTTTTATCAAATCGCGGTTCCACCCCCAAACATGTATCTGTTTTACTTGTGCTCCATCGAGCCGGTCGGGTGTTACCGTAGAAATCTTTAAATTGAGCGGGGCTAATGTGTGAAGAAAATCGGACGGTAATTTATCGGGTATGTATATCGTGGTGTCGTCGTCGGCATACCAAAGGGGAAGGGCGGAGAGTTCTTTCCCGATGAGTTGCGCTGCCGGTGGAGGGGTGTAATTTTCTCCACCGAAGGCTATGGCCAAGTCATTTTCGGGATTGAACAGATAGAGGTTCATGATATGCCGTTTTTTTTATGGGGCAAAGATACGGAAAAAGGGAAGAGACTTTATCGAACAAATGTATTTGTTTTCCCTGTCGGATTGCTTACGCCCTCGATTTATACGAATATCGGGCTTTTCCCATTTGTCGCAAAATGCCGATGAATGTTGTCATATTTTTTTAAAAGGAGATGATTGTTATATTTTTTAAAAAAAATAATCAAAGAATGATTGCAGATTGTAAAATAATAATATTATATTTGCATATAGATAAGATTAAATTCGACTATGTAAAACTCAATTTTCGTTGTTTTCGGTTGCCTGTTTTTAGGAGTGGGAGAATAGAGAGACTTTGCATTCGAGATGGCATTTCGATAGTTTTTGAATAAAAGATGCTTTTTCTTCATATTAATTAAAATAGAATAGCTATGAAAAAAATTACTTCTGTTCTTTTTCTTTTCTATTGTTTTTCGGTAGGGTGGGCTCAGACTGTTCCTCCTTGTACGTTGGAAATAACCGATGCCGAGACTTTTGCTCGTGATTGGACAGTGATCGATGTCAATAGCGACGTAAGTGCCAATACGTGGGCCTATAACGATGGCAATGCGATGTATATGCAAGATAAGAGTAATGCCGCCGATGATTGGCTAATCGCTCCGGCGGTGACCCTCGAAGCCGGGAAAGCCTATAAGGTGTCGGCTTATGTGAAGCATTCTTCTACATTTGGTTCGGATAAACAAAAAATAGAATTGAAAATAGGGACGGCGCCTACGGTAGAAGGGCTGACGACCCGGTTGGTTTATGACGAATCTTTTCAAAGTAGATTGTTCGTGGAAAAATCGGGGACGTTTTCACCGGCGGAGAGCGGTGTTTTTTATGTGGGATTGCGTTGTTACAGCGAATCGTATAATGGCGATCTCTATTTCCAGAAGATCGTTATCGAAGAGGCTCCCGTTTATCCGGCACAAATTACAGACCTTTCCATCGTTGCGGGGGAGAGGGGAGCGATGTCGGCGACTCTTTCATGGACATGGCCTTCGTCCGACCATTTGGGCGGTGCGCTTTCGAACCTCTTGGGCGCTAAAATATATCGGGGGACAGATTTGGTCGCTACTCTCGATACGGCTACTGTGGGAGGAAAAGCTGGTTGGATAGATTCTTCTATCGAGACAGCCGGAAATTATACATATAAAGTGGTCGCATATAATACGTTCGGGAATTCTCAGGGCTCAGCAACGACCGTTACTTCCCCGTGGATAGGGAATGATACTCCTGCGGCAGTTACCGATTTGGTGGCTTTGGCAGAAGATGCGACTGTGAGCCTTTCGTTTACGCCACCGACAGTCGGAAAGAACGGTGGATATATCGATACCGAGGCGCTTACGTATGAAATCGGCCGTACCCCGGGTGGTGTCTTGTCCGAAAGTTTTTCGGGACCATTCCCTTATATCGATGAAGTCCTGGAATTGGGCAGTTATGTTTATACGGTCGTCGCAATGTTCGATGGTAAAGCGAGCGTATCGGTCGCTTCCAATAAGGTTGTTGCCGGAGGAGCGAAAGAATTACCGTATAGCGAGAGTTTTGATACCGAATCATCGCTCGATTTGTTTACTATACTGAGTGCCAACGGGGATAATTCGACTTGGAAATATGATAGCTCGAAAAAAATGGTTCAGTATTGGGGCGGTAGTGATGCCGATGAGTGGCTTATTACGCCTAAATTGAATTTGGTGGCCGGGAAGAATTATAAACTACTTTTCAAAACTGGGCTTGAAAATGCGGCTTCTGAGGAAAGTTATAAGGATTTGAGCGTGACGATTGGTCGGGCCGCCACGGCGGAAGCTCAATCTACCCGATTGTTCCGGGATACAATTCAGTCTGCTTTGATGGAAGAGAAAGAGGTTGTCTTTTCTGTTTCCGAGTCGGGTGGATACCATATAGGTTTCCATTGTTACGGACAGACCAATTGGTATGCTATATTCATCGATGACCTGTCGGTGGACGAAACAGTGGTTGTCCCGGCCGTCGTTTCCGATTTGACCGTCGCTCCCGGTGAACAGGGCGCTATGTCTGCCACGGTTGCATGGACCAATCCTTCTCTTTCGGCTGCCGGTACGCAACTGCCGATGTTGACGAAAATGGAGTTGTATCGGGGCGAAACTCTTATTTATACACAAGAAGATCCGATAAAAGGAGGTTCGGAACAGGTGATCGATGAAGATGTGCCTGCTCCGGGCAAATATGAATATAGAGTCATCGGTTATGTCGAGGAGAATGCCGGTGAGGCCGCCGTGGTGGAATCGGCTTGGATAGGTGCAGATACTCCGAAATCGGTAACTGATGTGGAATTGACCGATGTGGAAGGCAAACCGCAAGTTACTTTTAGAGCTCCCGCAGAGGGTGTGAATGGCGGATATATCGATGTGGAGAATTTGAGATACAGAATCGTCCGGGATCCCGGGAGCGAGATGTTGACGGAAAGTTTGACCGATACGGTTTATGTCGATAGCGATGACCTTTCTTTGGCTTTGTATCGCTATACGGTAACGACGCTGTCGGGCGATATGGAAAGCGAGTCGGTAACCTCGAATGCGTTGGTATTCGGCAGTGCATTGGGACTTCCGTACGAGACGAGTATGGATAGCGCCGATGAGATGGCTTTATGGACTATCGTCGATGCCAATAACGATACGAAAAGTTGGGTATATGATGCTACTGAGAAGGAGATGAAATATACGGCCTATTCGGCTGCCGACGACTGGTTGTTTACGCCGCCGTTCGAAGCTAAGAAGGGTTCGCATACGCTTGAATTTAGGGCCCGGGCAGAGAAATATCGTTATCCTGAGTCCATTGAAGTGACATTGGGCAGTGATGTTCTACCCGGTGAAAGCCAAACGGTGATCGCTTCGTACCCGGAAATCAATTCGACTTTGTCGGAACTTTATACAGTAGATTTCAGTGTTCCGTCAGACGGGGTCTGGTATATCGGTTTACATGCTACTACCCGGGATCCGTGGGGATTGTATATAAGTTCATGTTCGATTATCAGTAATGTCATTTCCGGTATCGATGGTTTGGAGTGTATGAATGAAGTTTATTTCGATCGTAGTAACCATTCGTTAGTTTTTGACAAGGGTGGCGATATTCAAATTATCAATGCGGCAGGGGTAACGGTAGTGTCTTGTGAATCGGAAAGCGGACGAATGGATCTGTCCCAACTTCCGGCCGGACTTTATATCGCTCATGTCGTGACCGAAGAAGGGAAAACGATACAGATAAAATTTATCAAATAATAAATAGGAAGTGTATGAAAAGTTTTATTTCAAGCCTAATCTTAACAGGTGCTCTTTGGGTGAGTATACCGATGAGCGCTCAGCGGCCGATGAATGAGAGAGTTCACGATAAGGTCGCTACGAAAGAAGCTCCCCGTATTCAATTCGTGGGGAAAAAACAGGGACCGAATTTGTTTCAATCGGCTGCGGCGAGTGTGACTGCCGATTTTAGTTGTCAGAGTGCCGGCAGCGCTGTAACTGTATGGGAAGAGGATTTTGACGACGGAACAGATGGCTGGACATTTACCAATGCCGAGGATTTTTCGTGGACTGTGAAAAAAATCACGAGTACGACTGACCCCAGTAGAGATTTTTCTACTTATGATCCAGACGATGTTCAATCGTTGTATATAGAGGGCCCTTATCAGTCTTTCAAACGAGGAATCGCTATGGCGACAAGTGGGCAGATCGATGTTCCTGCAAATGCTATGTTGAAAGGATATATAGGGTTTACCCAAAATATGGACGATTACTGTCGCTTGCAGATTTCTGTTTCGGCAGATGCTTTTGAGACTTCGGAAATTCTTTGGAATAGTGCCGACGAGGACGGAGAGAAGCCGTGGCGTTGGCATGAGTTTTCGGTTTCTTTGGAGAAATATTCCGGTCGGAAGATTCAGATTCGTTTTACGTATGGTCCCGGAAAAAACGATTCGTTCGGAACCGGTGGTTATATGGGCGATTTCGCTATCGACGGTTTAAAAATTACCGGAGTATCGACCGTAGAACAAGTCGAGGCAGCCACGGGCGAGGTGATTGCTTTCGCCGATATGTCCTCGGGTTCGCCTACGGCATGGCAATGGGCGTTTCCGGGAGGAACTCCGTCGACATCGACCGACCAGAATCCCCGGGTGTTCTATACGCGAGACGGCGTTTACGATGTGACGTTGACGGTAAGTAATGCCGATGGGAGCGATACGAAGACCCGCACGGGATTCGTGAAGGTTACCGGATCTGCACCGCTCGCACGGATATTACCACCGGCTACATTCCGGTTCAGCGAAACGCGTTTGCCGATGGTAGCTCCGCTGGTGGGGGTGCAGTATCGGGACAATTCGACCAATTATCCTACTTCGTGGGAGTGGACTTTCGACGGTGTCGATCCCGAACCGTATGCCCGGGTGACGTCGCACGAAGAAAACCCTATCGTAGGATATAGCTATATGCATAAACAAGGGGTGAGTCTGCGTGTGGAGAACGAACATGGCGAATCGAACGATACCGTAGAGGTGTCGGTCGAGTACAGTGGGCTAATTACGAATTTAGAGCCGGGAGATAGGGCTGCGACGTTCGATTTGGAAGATAGAGGAACTTTCCCCGGGACGAATAAATTGAATATTACTGCTTATGCCGAGAAGTTTTCCAAACCGTCCCGTCCGATATTGGTATTCGGAGCCTATGTTTATTTTGTGAGTGCTTCGGCTGCGAGTATAACCGACCAGATTGCCGATGTGGGCGTGCATCTGTATACCAGCGAGAACGGATTGCCGGGCAAGAAACTCGACTCGATGTGGTGGAGGGTATTCGAATTGGAAACCCCTTCGGGCAGTTCATTGACCGCTACGGAATTTGAATTTGACCCGACGGTGATCGACGACGAGTTTTTCATTGTAGTGGACGGTATTCCCGAGAAGAACGACAGTGTAGATGTGTCGTTCGCTATGGCCGATTTCCGGGATCACGGTAACACGGCTTATATGTTGAAAGATGGAGAGTGGCGAGACGTGAGCACTTATTTCCCCGCAGGAGCGAATCATACTTCTTATATGATTATGCCTTCGATCGTTCATTCGGTTATGTCGCCTATGCCGGTAGACCGTGAACCGCTGGTGGTGGGTAAAGCTGCCGGTACGGTTAAATATCCTTTCTATTCGATATACGGTTATGAAACTCCTATTCGGAGTGATGCCGAGTGGTGTCGGGTCGTGGGTAAGCCGAATGGCTTGACATTGGACACCTTGCAAATTTCCTATGATCGTTTGCCGGACGGTATTGGGGAACGTGTCGCTACGCTCACGGTCTCGGATAGTATTTCGACTTATGACATCAAAGTCACTCAAAATGTGAACGGAGTTAGTTCGGTAGAGAAAGTTACGGAAGAGAAGGCTTCTATTTATCCGTCTGTTTTCAACTCCGAATTTATTGTACGTGTTCCTGAGAATACCCGAAGTATTTCCGTGTTGGACGAAGGCGGTCGGGAGGTGTATCGACAGCATGTCGATTCGCAAGCTCGTCTTGTGACCGTAGATGCTTCGGCGTGGGCTCCGGGAACGTATTTTATTCGGGTCGTCGGGAAACATGAAATCACAGTCGTTAAGGGTGTGAAGAGATAGTTGGGTAACATTGTATGGTTTAACCCCTCCGTCACTACGTGCCACCTCCCCTATATTTTGCGTACAAAACACCCCGCAATGCTACGGAACACGGCAGGGGAGGAGGGTGAAAAAGCTACACCTGATAACGGAACATAAATCTCTTGGTGGCCTAATGGTTGACTTTTTTATTTTTCAGAATACAGGTTGAGGAGGTTTGACGGTGGTTCCTAAGGGGAGGGTAAAAAGTTGCGGATTGTAATTACAGAATCTGAAAGAGCCGTATCATTACTCGAAACAGAGTTTGATACGGCTTCTTCTTTTCTTTTGGGGAGGCTCAAATTCCAATTTAAAAATCTTTGGTAAAATTGAGTTTTGGCATATCTTCCTTCGATATTTTTTATAATATTATTATAATGTTATCCTTTCTTAATTTATTAAGAGTCTGTGTTATGTTTTTAGTACTTTTCCGTCTCTTTAATATACTTAAAAATTAATGTTTATGAAAAAGTTTTTATGGATAGCGTTTTTGTCATTCTGTTTCAGCGGTGTGGCAGCGGAATCCGATTGGAATGCCGATAGTGTACAAGTCTATTTTAGCCGGAGTGTGACTCCTGTCGTTCAGAAAAATTGGAAGGACCATAAGTTGATATTGAAAACATATCGACAGTTCCTCAAAACTTGTGAATCTGTGCCAGATTCTGTCTTGAAACAGTGTTCGTGGTGTTTTATCGACACATATTACAATATGGCTTGTTGCGAATCCATGATGAAACGGAAAAAAGCGGCGGTCGATGCCTTTGAGAAAGCTATTCAATACGGTTATTACGATTATGCCCATGCCCAAAAAGATACCGATTTGGATAACGTGAGGGACGACAAACGTTTTCAGAAGGCGATGGAGTGTTTGCGTGAGGTAGGCGACTTCGGATATATACTCCGAAAATCACCGGGGTATGACGATGCTGCATCTATCGACTCTTTGCCTGCATTCACATATATGGACCCCAACGACCGCGATTTGGTACGGGTGCGCCGATATTTCAACTTGGACAGTATTGCGGGAGCCGGTGACGAAATATCCAAGATAAAAAATCTGTTGGCGTGGGTACACAATACGATTCGTCACGACGGTTCGTCTTATAATCCCGAAGAGAAAAATGCGATAGCTCTATATGAAATTTGCAAGAAGGAGGATAGGGGCGTTAATTGCCGTATGATGGCGCAGATGTTGAACGAGTGTTATTTGGCTATGGGATTCAAGTCCCGCTATGTGACTTGTCTTCCGAAAAGCTATATAAACGATTGCCATGTGATCAACGTCGTTTATTCCAATACTCTCGACAAGTGGTTGTGGGTAGACCCTACATGGAATGCCTATGTCATGGACGACAAAGGTAATTTGTTGAGTATATCGGAGGTCAGAGACCGATTGAAAAAAGGTGAGTTCATGACGGTTAACGAGGACGCTAACTGGAATCATAAAACTCCGTGTACCAACGATTATTATTTGGATTATTACATGAGCAAAAATCTTTATTATCTGCAATGTTCCGATTGCAGTGGCTTTAACAATGAAACCTATGTCGAGGGGAAACGGCGTCCTGTGTACATCACGCTGTCTCCGACGGGCGAACCTTACGATAAACGGTGGAGTACTTCAAATGAGTCGTGGTTCTGGGCTTCTCCATATAAATGATATCGACGGGAGATATTGGATGCTGTTTTAAATTTATTCCGAGACAGATTGAGCCCCTGTCTCGGAATAAATTTAAAACAGCTTCTAAAATTTTTTTAATTCGGTGTACAGTCGTTGTATAGGCAATCCCATCACGTTGTAATAGCTGCCTTTGAGTCCGGTCACACCGATGTAGCCTATCCATTCCTGTACGCCGTATGCTCCGGCTTTGTCGAGGGGGCGGTACGTCTCCACGTAGTAATCGATTTCATCGTCACCGAGGGCGGCGAAAGTGACTTCGGTGGAGACGGCGAAGGAGATCTGTTTTTGCAGAGAGGTGAGCGTGACACCGGTGATGACGGTGTGGGTTTTTCCCGACAGGGCTTGCAACATGGCTTTGGCATCGGCTATATCGCGAGGCTTGCCGTATACTTTCCCATCGAGCCAGACGATGGTGTCGGCAGTAATAAGGAGCGTATTATCCTTCATAAAGCGGCGGTAGGCGGCTGCTTTTTCTTGCGAGATGTAGAGGGGAATCTCTTCGCCCGAAAGGGTGTCGGGGTAGGATTCGTCCACTTCGGGAAGGGCTGTTACCCGATAGTCGATGTCTAATCCGGCGAGAAGTTCCCGGCGGCGGGGTGAATTGCTCGCCAACAGAATTTCGTATTTTTTGAGATGCGATAGCATGGTGTTTCGTTGTTTTGTGTGGTTACCAGCCGAAGGCTGTTTTATCGGATATCCATTTGCCTTGTGCCCTCAGGATTTGTTCGATGATGTCCCGCCCACAACCTTGTCCGCCGCCGAACGGCGAGATGTAGCGGGCTATCTGTTTAATTTCGGGGGCGGCATCGGCGGGACAAGCCGGCAGACCGGCTATCTGCATGACCTCGTAGTCGGGAATGTCGTCGCCCATATACATGACTTCGTCGGGACGCAGCCCGCACTCGTCCAGCCATTTTTTGAAAATTTCGATTTTTACGGCGGCTCCCATATAGACATGGTTTAATCCTAATCCTTCAAAACGTTTGCGGACAGCCTCGGTGCGTCCGCCGGTAATAATGGCGATGGGGTAGCCCATTTTGGCGGCGAACTGCAAGGCGTACCCGTCTTTGATGTTGACGATCCGCATGGGTTCGCCCGATGGATGCAGGGGGATCGTATCGGGAGAAAGGACACCGTCCACATCGAAGGCGAAAGCCTTTATTCGTGAGAGGTCGAAATCGGTTCGGCTCATAGTCGTTGTTTTTAATGTTTGTTGGTTTCGTGAATACTCCGGCTCATCAGGTCGTAAATCTGCCGCATGGTCGGGTCTGAAAGCAGAGCCATTTGCTTGTCTATGACGTTTTTGTCGTATCGGATTGCCGGTCCGGTCTGAGCTTGTGCCGGCGGCATGTCGGCTACTTTCGCGGCAGTCTCCCGTATGAGCGGCAGCATGGTCTCGAACGGCAGCCCGTGTTCCGACAGAATGCGGTCGCACAAGGCGTAGAGGTGATTGGAGAAGTTGCAGGCGAACACGGCAGCCAAATGCAGGTACTTGCGCTGTTCGGAGGTCGCTTCGTAAACCTTTGTCGATAACCGACCTGCCAATTTTTGCAAACGTTCGGTATCGTCCGTATGGTTCGTTTCGACAAAAATAGGAATATCGTCGAAGTCGGTTTCCCGTTCTTTGCTGAATGTCTGCATGGGGTAGAATACACCGTACCGTGCGGTATACGGGGCGAACACTTCCATGTCCATGCTTCCCGCCGTGTGTACCCAAAGGCCTCGATTGGAGGGCATGCGGGAAACCAAATCGAGCAGAGCGGAGTCTTTCACGGCGAAGATATAGAGATCGCCGTCGGTGGGGACTCGGCTGATGTCGGTGGAATAGGGTACATCGCGCAATCGTTCGCTCAGTTGTTCGGCCGATTCTCGGGTACGACTGTATATATAAGCCGGAGTCATTCCCTTTTTTTGTAAAGCGACCGCTAATTGCGTAGCTAAATTACCGGCTCCGATGAGAATAATCTTCATGTCGATGCAGGGGATTACCATTTGCCGATGTGAACTTTTTCCCACATCATTTTTTCTTCGTCGAAAGGCTTGCGCTCTTCGTCTTTATGTCCAATGGAGAGAATGCAGAGCACTCCCATCTCTTCGGGGATTCCCAATGTCTCCCGCACAAAATCCTCGGCAGGTTCGTCCATAGCTCCGAATCGTCCCCGCACCTGTATCCAGCAGCTTCCCAAACCGAGGTCGGCGGCTTGCAACTGCATGAGAATGGCAGCGATAGAAGCATCCTCGATCCACGTATCGGTAAGGGTCATGTCGGCGGTGACGACGATAGCGAGTGCAGCTCCGGCAATGGGTTTGGCTCCCGAAGTCTTACATTCGGACAACCGGGCGAGCGTTTCTTTGTCTTCCACCGCAATGAACTCCCACGGAGTGCAGCGTTTGGACGAAGGAGCGAGCAATCCCGCTTCGAGAATGGTTTTTACGGCTTCGGGCGATAGCGCCTCTTGGGTGTATTTGCGGATACTCCGCCGATGAATCAACAAGTCGTGCAGGCTTTTCATAAGGATAGAGGTTCTAAGTTTGTTATGAAATTTATCCATTTTGATTTGTTTGAAAGAGTAAAGACCCTTTTTATCACCATACAAATCATCTTTACATAGCAAAGATACAATAACCTTGTTGTTCTACGGTTAATGGTAGAAACTTTTTTTGATACTTTTCGTCCGGCCGTATACTGAACGGAGTTTTTTCCCGTTTAATAAATGTGCCTTCGACGAAAGAGGCACAGTGTGTATAGAATCCCGATGAGATACAAGATATTATTCCTTTTTATCACGATAGGCGCGGTTTTTCAGTTGGCGGCACAGGGGCGTGTGAAGCTGACAGGACGTGTGTATGACAGTGACAATCAGCCCATAGAGTTGGCTACGGTGCGTGTGGCAGGAACGACGATGGGAACGATGACCGATTTGAAAGGGGAGTATCAGCTTTCCATTCCGGCAGGAGATTCCATCGTGGTGATTTATTCCTGTTTGGGGTATCGGGAAGAGCGCCGCCAGTTGCTCAATCTCACGAAAGATGTTTCCTTGTCGGTGCGTCTGAGCAAGAACGCCAAGATGTTGAACGAGGTTGTCGTGGCGACTCATCGCCGGCAGACGAGTACGTTGCAGACGATCGACACGAAGGATTTGAAATTGATGCCCGATGCGACGGGGGGGAGTATTGAGGCTATGTTGACAACTTTTGCCGGTGTCAATTCGAGTAACGAGCTGAGTTCGCAATATTCCGTGCGAGGGGGTAATTTTGATGAAAATATCGTGTATATCAACGGTATAGAGGTCTATCGGCCGTTGACTGTCCGTTCGGGGCAACAGGAGGGGTTGAGTATCATCAACCCTGATATGGTAGGGGCCGTAGGATTTTCGTCGGGCGGATTTTCGGCCGAATATGGCGACAAGATGTCGTCGGTGCTCGATATTATTTACAAGCATCCCGAAGCGTTCGAAGGATCGGTGTCCGCCAGTTTTTTAGGGGCTACCGCTTCGGTAGGACAGAGCACCAAGAAATTCTCGCAATTGCACGGCGTGCGTTATAAAACCAATTCTACTTTGTTGAGTTCTCTCGATACCAAAGGAGAATACGAGCCTTCTTTTTTCGATTATCAAACTTATCTTACTTATAAATTCGCACCGAAGTGGGAGGCTTCTTTGCTGGGCAATATTTCCATTAACAATTATAAATTTACTCCCCACGAGCGGAATACGTCATTCGGTACGGCGACCGATGCCAAACAGTTTAAAGTCTATTTCGACGGCTACGAAAAAGATAAGTTCGAGACTTATTTCGGTGCTTTTTCGTTGAATTTTTTCCCCGATAAATATACTCAATGGGCTTTGATGACCTCGGCTTTCGTCACGAACGAACTGGTGACTTACGATATTGCCGGGCAGTATTGGTTGGACGATTTGGCTAATGGCGAGGACGGCGAGTCGACTGAGAATAAGGGAGCTCTTGGAGTGGGGACTTATCACGAGCATGCTCGTAACCGGTTGAGAGCATCGGTGGTGGCTGCTTCATTGAAAGGTGCTACGAAATTGGGACAGAACGAGTTGAAGTGGGGATTGACCCATCAATACGAAAAGATACACGACCGAGTGAGGGAATGGGAGATGCGAGATTCGGCGGGCTATTCTTTGCCGCATACGGGGCAATCGGTCGAGATGATTTATAATTTGTTTTCCCGACAAGATATGGAGAGCCATCGTTTGTCGGCCTATTTGCAAGATACCTACCGGTTACGTACTTTGTGGGGGCGCTTTATCTTCACCGGCGGATTGAGGGCTTCTTATTGGGGGTTCAACAAGGAGACCCTTGTCAGTCCTCGTGCGTCGATCTCTTTTATTCCGGCTGCCAACGAACAGATAACGACTCGTCTGGCCGGCGGGCTTTATTATCAAGCTCCTTTTTATAAGGAGTTGCGCGACACGGTTTGTGATGCCGCTAATAATTATGTCGTGCAGCTCAATCGGAATATCAAGTCTCAACGTTCTATCCATGTGGTACTGGGTGGAGATTATTCGTTCCGGGCATTGGACAGACCTTTTAAATTTACGGCAGAGTTGTATTATAAGAAACTCGACCATCTTATTCCTTATGAAGTGGATAATCTGCGGGTGTGGTACAGCGGGCAGAACGAGGCGAAAGGGTATGCCGCCGGATTGGATATGAAACTCTTCGGGCAGTTCGTGCCCGGCGTCGACTCGTGGCTTACGTTCTCTCTGATGAAGACACAGGAGGAAATCAATGGCGTGAAATTACCTCGACCTACCGACCAACGATATAGTGTGGGGCTTTATTTTCAAGATTATGTACCTCGGTTCCCGAAGTATAAATTCAGTCTACGGGCTATTTTTGCCGACGGTTTGCCGGTGGGTTCGCCTCGGAAAGGCCGACAGGCAGGTTATTTCCGTGCTCCGGCATATAAGCGTGTCGATATAGGAGCTTCCCGTATTTTGGTCGGAGGCGAAGATAAACTTTTGCAGAAAGGCGTTTTACGTCATTTGAAAAGCGTGTGGATAGGAATAGATGTCTTTAACCTGTTCGATATAAGTAATGTGAATTCGTACTATTGGGTGACGGATATTACCAATGCGCAATATGCCGTGCCCAATTACCTTACTCGCCGTCAGATAAATCTGAGGCTTTCCATAGATTTTTGAGAAATAATTTTTACGGAATTTATTTTAACCGGATATAGTAAATCAGGTCAGTGATACCGTAAAGAAGTGTTGCCGCTCCGAAAGTAATCACCATAACCCTCTCGGTCGCCGAGAACGGATTGACCAAAATTTCTATGCCGATGAGCAGAACGATAGCCGGTAACAGATAGGAGAGCCAACCCGCTTTGCTCCTCAGATTTTTTTTAAGTGTCAGCAGATAGAGTATTTGATAAACTCCTATCAATACCAGCGCTCCACCCAAAACATATACCGTAATGCCTATATACCAGCCGGGAAACAGCATAAGCGTACAACCGAACAGCAACATCACTAAGGATAAAACGGGGAAGGGTAACTTATTTCTATCCTCGCTCAATAGATAAACGAGGAGAGCGTATAGACTGGGTAATCCGATGAGAATACCGATGATTAAAAGAATCGTAGGCAGAGCGGCGTTCGGATATAAAATGAGTAACAAGCCTACGGCGATAGAGGCTATAATACGTATTAATGGGTTTTGAAAAGCATTCATGGAATATATCTTTTTTAGTTAATGTTCGCTTTATATTATAAACAACAAATATAGTGAAAGGTGAGCGCAGAGACAAACGGAAATTTTATTTCTGTTTGGGCTATGCCGAACCGCATCCTATTTTCGTACCAACAAATATAGTGAAAGGTTAGTGCAAAGTCAATAGGAAATTTTATTTCAAACTTGACTATGTCGAACCGCAGCCTATATTCTACAAATATAGTGAATGGTGGGCTCGGAGACAAACGGAAATCGTATTTCCGATTTGGTTCTACCCAAAGACTCCTATCTTCTACAAAGGTACTAAGTTGTTTGAGAAATACGAGTTTTTTGTTGTCCATTTTATCATTTAGTTTATAACGTAAAGTCGGAAGCGTGTTATAGGTTTGTAAAAGTTTGGGAAAAATTCGTACCTTTGTCACCCGCTATGGCAATCGGGCCGTTAAGTTTCGATGAATCGGGATTGTTCGAATGTCTTGTATTCATTCCATGTACGGGTTTTGCCTATGCTTTTTCGAAAACAGAAAATTCTATGTCTGCACCGAAAAGACTCTTAGCTATTATAAATCCTATATCGGGAACAAAAGATAAGGAAGAAATCCCTGCTCTGATAAGGGAAGTAATAGACCCTTCGAAATATCGGGTGGAATGTGTTTTTACACAGTATGCGGGGCATGGAGCCGAATTGACTCGCCGGGCCGTGGACGAAAGTGTGGACATCGTGCTGTCCGTAGGCGGAGACGGAACTTGCAACGAAATAGCCCGGGAGCTTATCGATACTTCCACGGCATTGGCTATTGTTCCGGTAGGTTCGGGCAATGGGCTTGCCCGCCATTTGGGTATATCGATGGACGTGCGAAAAGCTCTCGAAATTATCAACGACGGGCAGATCGTGGATTTGGATTATTGTACGGCAAACGATCGCCCTTTTTTCTGCACTTGCGGGGTCGGCTTCGATGCATTGGTGAGCTTGAAATTCGCGCAAGGAAAACGCCGAGGAAAATTGTCGTATGTGGCTAAGGCTCTTACGGAGTATCTCAAATATAAATCGGAAACTTATCAAATCGAAATGCCTGACGGGACGGTGACCGAAAAGGCTTTCTTGATTGCCTGCGGCAATGCCTCGCAATATGGTAATAATGCTTATATAGCCCCTCATGCCAGCATGCAGGACGGGAAAATCGATGTCACGGTGCTTATGCCCTTTACCCCGTTCGATACGGCTGCATTGGCTCTTTTGTTATTTACCAAACATATCGATCAAGATTCCAATATCAAGAGCTTCACGACCGAATCGCTTACGATTAAAAGGGAAAAGCCCGGTGCGATACACCTCGACGGAGAGCCCATAGAGATGGGAACCCGCATAGATGTGCGTTGTTTCAAAGGTGGATTGCATGCACTCATTCCCTCGGGTGAACCGAAACGCTCTATTATCGAACCTTTCGCTTCGGTATTTTGGGAATTTATCGAAACCGTTCGTCAGGAGTTGAATATTTGATTTTTGTACTTATCGATTATCAGCTAGTTCGATAACTTCCAAATCCTTAAATTCTCCCTTATCGATGGCGAAGCGTACCAATGTACGTTTCTTGTGGAATCCGTACATTCCTGCGGCTCCCGGATTGATGTGCAGGCAGTGTAGGGTTTTGTCATAAAGAACTTTCAAGATATGCGAGTGACCCGATATGAATAATTGGGGAGGGTGTATGTATATTTCCGGGGTCACTTCGCGTGCATATCGGCCCGGATAGCCCCCTATGTGTGTTATCCATATATCGGTATTTTCGATGCTGAAACGTTGGTGCTGAGGATAGCGAATCCGTAACTCTTGACCGTCGATGTTCCCGTATACCGCCCGAAATGGTTTCAAGGCTTCGAACCGGTCGGCGACTTGAACTGAGCCTATATCTCCGGCGTGCCAGATTTCGTCACATTCGGCAAAATATTTTTCGTAACGGTCGTCCCACCATGCATGGGTGTCGGACAACAAACCAATTTTTACCATATCGTTTTTATGATTTTTCTATGTGGTAAAAATACGGCAATAATTTGTAAAGTAGAAAAAAAACTTCTACATTTGTCCCCGTAATAAGAAATGAAAAACTGCGGTAGTAGCTCAGTTGGTAGAGCATCAGCTTCCCAAGCTGAGGGTCGCGAGTTCGAGTCTCGTTTGCCGCTCGATGAAAACGGTCTCTTGAATATTTAAGAGACCGTTTTCGTTTCTGTTATTTCTTCATTCTCACTTCATAGAGATCGTTGCGGCGATCTTTGAGGTTGCGCACGCTACCGTAGGTGTGCAATTCGTTCAAAAGATCCAAATCGACGTCCGATATAAGAATCATTTCGGTGTTCGGGGTAGCCTCGGCTCTGCGTCCGTCTGTCGGGAATGCGAAATCACAGGGGGTAAAAACTCCCGATTGGGCATATTGAATATCCATGTTGTGTACTTTGGGCAGGTTGCCTACGCTACCGGCTATGACTACGAAGCATTCGTTCTCGATGGCACGGGCATGTGCGCAGACTCTTACACGGGAATAGGCGTTTTGGGTATCGGTGAGGAACGGAACGAACAATATTTGCATACCTTCGCTGGCCATGATTCGGGAGAGTTCGGGGAACTCGACATCGTAACAAATCAAGACTCCGATTTTGGCGCAGTCGGTCTCGAAAGTCCGAATGGCTTTACCGCCGCTCAATCCCCAGCATTTCATTTCGTCGGGGGTGACATGTAGTTTTTCATACATTTCGTAGGTACCGTCTCGACGGCATAAGAAACCTACGTTGTAGAGCAGTCCGTCTTCTTTAATCAGCGGCATACTTCCTGTAATGATGTTGATGTTGTACCGAATTGCAAGATTGATGAAACGTTCTCGTATTTCGTCGGTATATCGGGCTAATCCTCTGATAGCCTGCGATTCGCTCGCATCGTTGAACCGAGCCATGAGCGGGGCGTTGAAATACTCTGGAAAGAGGACGAAGTCGCTTTGATAACCGCTTACGGAATCGACGAAAAATTCCACTTGCTCGAAAAGATCGTCGAGTGTTTTGTAACTACGCATTTGCCATTGTACGAGGCCTACCCGCACGGTGGTCTTAGGAGATATATATTCTTCGGTAGGCTCTTGATAGTAGATGTTGTCCCATTGGAGCAGACAGGCGAAGTGTTTCGATTCCTCGTCGTTGGGCAAATAGTTTCGCATTACCTTACGGACGTGGAAATCGTTGGAGAGTTGGAACAATAGCACCGGGTCGAATATCTCGCGTTGACGCACCTTGTCGATGTATTCTTTGGGGCGCATTCGGTCGGCGTATTTGTGGTAATTCGGCAAACGTCCGCCGAACATGATCGCTTTCAGATTGAGCTTTTCACATAACTCTTTGCGATATTCGTACATACGTCGGGCGAGACGTAGACCCCGATAATCGGGGTGTATGAACACTTCGATACCATACAGGATATTCCCCTTCCGCGTGTGAGTGTCGAATGTTTCGTTTCCTGTGACTTGGGCATAGGTGTGGTCGTTCTTTACATCGTTATAGTTTACGATGATAGAGAGGGCACAGCCCACGATTTTATCATCGACAACCGTGACGATTTGTCCTTCGGGGAATATGCGAATGAGTTTGTCGATTTGTTCAGGAGTCCAAAATACGTCGCTACCGTCGGCATAGACACGGGTGAAAGAGCTAGCCAGTTGGTCGTAATCTTCTTTTTGAAGATTGCGTATTTCGACTTTATTGATTTCTTTTTGTTTCATGAATCCTTTGTTTAGTTTAGGTATGCAAAATTACTTTTTTTACCCGCTTGTTGTCCGTTTTGTTTCGATTTTCTTTATGCAAGGTATTTTATAAGTTCGCTTATAAAATATGTACTTCCCTTTTGGGTAATTCCTTTGCCTTCTTTTAATGAATCTTTCTGTCGATTAGTTTCATCTCTTTTATGTCGTCGATATTCCATTTTGCAATGATACGGGAGCAACAGAAAGAGAGAACATTCTTTAATCTCATTTTCATGCAGATAATGTGTGCCGTTCCTTCATTTAGACTATTTTTGAAAAAAAATTCAAGGTTTCTGCAACCAAACGAGTGGTTGGTTACGTCTAATGATTGAATTTCCGGAAAGAGAACGACTATAAATAACCTATAAAATTAAAATAGAAGAGAATATGAAAAAGATGTTTATGATGATGCTTTTGTCTATCGTATCGTGGACAGGAGCCGTAACAGCAACCGAGGCAACAGCTCCTCTGAAATCGAATGGCCCTGTGGCACAACAAGAAGCGGTCGTAGCAGCCGATACACTTAACGGTATGACTCCGAGCGAGGCTTTTCAAATACGTATGAAGGAACTCGAATTTGAACGGGATAGAACGCTCTTTCAAGATGAGCCGGATGCCGAGGATATAATAGACTCTTTGGTTCCTCTTTTTGCTATTGTTTCACCTTTTCTTATCGCTTTTTTAATTGTCTTTTTCTATATTTATTATCGTAATAAAAAAGTACAATCCCGCTATCGGGTGATGGAAAAAGCGATAGAGTCGGGTCGAGAATTACCCGAAGGCTTTTTCGACGAACCGGAGTCGAAGCGACCCAGTAAATTTTCCACTCTGAATCAAGGTCTTGTTTGTACGGCTGTCGGAATCGGGTCTTTTATATGGTGTATAGGTGGGGCTTATGAATTGGACGAAGGTTTCGGGGCTCTTTTGGTTGGTTTGGCGGCCATATTCACTTTGATAGGTATAGGGAAACTGATTCTTTATCGGGTAGAATCGCGAAAGGAAGTTCGTGATACCGATGAGCAAACTACCGAAATCGAGTAGGCCGGAGCGATGAATAAGAACGAGGATATAGCGTGGGTGACTCGTTGTGCTTTGTTCGACGATCGGCGGGCTTTTGCCTGCCTTGTCGATAAGTATCAGGTGCGATTGAAACGCTTTTTCCTGAATCTTACCGGTGGAGATCCAGTGCTCAGCGATGATTTGGCGCAGGAGACTTTTATCAAAGTTTATTATAATTTGCGTAGTTATAAAGGCTTGTCTTCTTTTTCGACATGGATTTATCGAGTAGCTTACAATGTGTTTTACGATGAGTTACGAAAGAGCCGGGAATGGGAAGATGCTTCTGTGGACGAGGCGGCCAATCTGTTGGAGCAACCTCCTGAGTGTGTGGACCGGAATATCGATGTATCGCGAGCTTTGTCTATTTTACGCCCCGAGGAGCGAACGGCGATAACTTTATTCTTCGTCGAGGATCTTGCCGTGGCAAAGATAGCAGAGATTATGAGTATATCGGAAGGTACGGTAAAGTCGCATTTATTTCGTGCAAAACAAAAATTGGGTGAATATTTAAAGAAAAACGGATATGAATGAATGGAATGACAATCAGTGGCGGGAGTTTTTCGGCGATCATTCGTTGGAACTTCGGACAGATAAGTGGTTCACGCGTAGGGTGTTGAATAGACTGCCTCGCAAGCGATGGAGCATAGAAGCCAAAATTTCATTTGTCGTTTCGGTACTTGTTATTGCAATTTGTACGGTTCTATGCTTGATATTTGCCAAAGAAATGATTTACAATCCTTGTTGGACTTGTGCACACACTTGGTTGGCTTACATGGGATTGTCTGTGGCTTGCGGGTTGTGTGTCGGACAGTTGGGTTCCTTTCTGCGCAGGATTTATGATGCTTCCTAAAACTGAAATAAATTTAAGTAACGAGCGAGAGGCATGGGTCGAACAAGACTTATGTCTCTCGTTCTATTTGTTGGATAGCGGAGTGTGGCGGGAGATAAATTCGGCGAAAGAATCTTTGTAAGTATCTGAGATAGGAATGTATTCTTTGCCAAATACGATTCGGTTGCGATCGATCATTTTGATTTTACAGCCCTGCACGATGAACGACCGGTGCACCCGAATGAACCGACTATCGGGTAACATCTCTTCGAGGGATTTCAAGCTAAGCAGGGAAAGAATGGGGTGCGGTTCGTCTTCGAGGTAAATTTTTACATAATCTTTCAGCCCTTCGATATAGAGTACTTTATCGAGGGGAATCTGTTTAAGTTTATAATCGCTTTTTACAAAGATATATGATTTGTCTGGGGAATGCATTTCACCCGTCCCGGACGATAATTCGAACCATTGCAACGCTTTTTGTGCCGCTTTCAGGAAATCGGTGTAGGCAAAAGGTTTCAACAAATAATCGACGGCGTTGACTTTATAACTGTCTACGGCATATTGTCCGAATGCCGTAGTGAAAATGACACGGCTTTTCCCTTCTATCATGCGGGAAAATTCCATACCGTCCAGCTCGGGCATTTGTATATCGAGAAATATCAAATCTATATCTCCTTTCGAGATTCTTTCGATCGCTTGAACAGCCGAGGTAAACGAAGCCTCCAATTGTAGAAAAGGCGTTTTCTTGACATAGCTTTCCAGTAGCTCGATTGCAAGGGGTTCATCGTCGATAATACAACATTTCAATATCATAGTCGCAGTGTTTATTTAATTCAGGTCGATAGTCAACATGGAGCGGTAGATGTGCGAATCGCTCTCGGCATGCAGATTATATTTTCCCGGGTATAGAAGTTCGAGTTGTCGGGATAGATTTTTTAGTCCGATACCTGAACCGCTCTTGTCGGTTTCATTTTTCGGGAAGCTGCTGTTTTCTATATCGCATTCGATAACTCCCGGTGAAGGTTCGGACATATTGATTTTTACGAAAGATCGGGTAGATGCGCTGGTCCCGTGTTTGAAAGCATTCTCGATGAGTGTGATGAAAAGCAACGGTGCTATTTTATACCCTCGACACAAGCCGGTAGGAATATTTACATCTACTTGGACGTGGCGGGCAAGCCTCAATCGCATGAGCTCGATGTAGTTATGGTTGAATTCCAGTTCTTTTTCCATAGGAACATAGGGCTGTGTATTTTCGTAGAGGACGTAACGCAACAACTTGCTCAGTTCAAGAACTGCGCTTTGGGCCCGTTCGGGACTGATAGCGATAAGCGAGTAGATATTGTTGAGCGTATTGAATAGAAAATGAGGATTGAGTTGATTTTTCAAATTTTTCAATTCTGCTTCGGTACGTTCCTGTTCCAACTGCTTACGTTCTTTTTCGGTTGTGATCCATTTTTGAGTGACTTTAATAGCGGCACTCAGCCCAACGACCAGAACCAGTGTAATGGAATCTTGCCATTGCATGAACCCTGGGCGAGGAGGGGGAATGGGAGTGGGTCTTTGATGCAGAATGCTTTCGGGAATGACCATGCGGTGTACCAAATAGATAGCTATATTGGCCATGACTACCAGTAATAAATTGTAGAGAATGAATCGTATGGTTTTTTTACGAAACAGGACTTTATCGATGAGCCATAAGTAGTTGATGTAAAAAATACAGGCTATGCAAATCGGTTGGATATAAAATTTTATCAGGCTGAAATTGTGCATTCGGTTGATGTTCCCGAATCGTTCGATAAACAAGAGTGGAAAAATAAACAAGATACTCCATGCCGCCAGATGTATAAAGACGGTATTCCATTTTTTACTTAGATGTAGCTTATCGGATGCCATTGTACAAATATATTCATTCGAAAGGTAAAAGTGAAATTATTCGTAGCGAATCGCTTCGATGGGATCGAGATTAGCGGCTTTACGAGCCGGATACCAACCGAAGAATATCCCGGTTATCGTACAAACGAAGAAAGAAAGTATGACCGAATAGGCTTGTACGTAGACAGGCCATTTGAACAGGACGTTGACGATTACCGATGCACCTACTCCGAAGACGACCCCGATAATGCCGCCGGTAACGCTGATGAGAACGGCTTCGATAAGAAATTGGGCGAGGATATCGATACCCCTGGCTCCGATGGACATGCGCAACCCTATTTCCCGAGTGCGTTCCGTTACGGAGACATACATGATATTCATGATTCCGATACCTCCGACTAATAACGATATACCTGCAATGCAGGCGAGCAAGATTGTCATCATGTCGGTTGTCGAGCTTAACATGGAACTTAGTTCTTCTTGTGAACGTATTTCGAAATCATCATCTTCTCCTTCTTTTATTTTATGGTTTTTCCGTAGAATCTCGCTGATTTCTTCGGTTGCCTGAGGGGTAAGTTCTTCCGACAATGCCGAACAGTAGATACCTTGCAAGTAGGTAATGGCGAGAATGCGTTTCTGTACCGTAGTATACGGTGCGAGTACCATATCGTCTTGGTCCATACCCATGCTGTTGTATCCTTTGGGCGTGAGAGTACCTATGACTTTAAGTGGAATTTTATTGAACCGGATTACTTTTCCGATCGGGCTTTCTCCATTGGGGAAGAGATTGTCGGTAATGGTTTTCCCGATTAAACAGACTTTGGCAGAAGTGATGACGTCTTGTGGAGTGAACATGCTTCCCTCTTCCAAAGAAATTTTACGAATATCCAGATAATCTTCGGTAATACCGTATATCGTACTGGGATAGTTGTTCGCTCCATATATGAATTGTCCGCTGCTGTTTACCGAGGGGGAACAAGCCGACACGTATTCAGCTTGTTCGGAGATGGATTTATAATCGTTTAATTTGAGTGTTTGCATAGACGATTCGTCTTGCCTTACACCTCCTCTTTCCATGTTGCCGGGGTGTATCATGATCATGTTTGAACCCATTTCTGAGATTTGTTCTCGTATGCTTCGTTTCGAACCTTGCCCGATGGCCAGCATCGTGATGACGGATGCTACGCCGATGATGATACCCAACATGGTGAGGAAGCAACGTAGCTTATTGTTATTGAGCGCTTTTAGAGCTATTTTAGTCAGATTGGTCAGATTCATAATATTATTCCTTAGTCGGTTTCCACCGGTAGTTTTTGCAGCATTTCCAAAGCCGATGCTTGTTTTTCGTTCCGTATATCGGAGATTACTTTCCCGTCCCGTAATACGATGTTTCGGCTACTGTATGCCGATAATTCAGGATTGTGGGTCACAAAGATAATGGTACGTCCCCGGGCATGCAGTTCCTGAAAGAGAACCAAAATTTCGAATGAAGTCCGGGTGTCGAGATTTCCTGTGGCTTCGTCGGCAAGAATGATTACAGGGTCGTTAACCAATGCGCGAGCTATCGCTACCCGCTGTTGTTGCCCTCCCGACATTTGGTTGGATTTATGATTTTTGCGCTCGGACAGTCCAACGGCATCAAGAGCTTTCGATGCCAGTTCGTGCCTTTCTTTGGCCGAGATGGAGGAGTTGTACATGAGGGGTAATTCCACGTTTTCGAGGGCTGTCGTTTTGGGTAACAAGTTGTAGGATTGAAATACGAACCCGATTTTCCGATTTCGCAAAATCGACCGTTCGTTCTTACCCATACTCCGAACCGAAATACCATCGAGGTAATACTCTCCCGATGTGGGAGTGTCGAGGCAACCGAGTATATTGAGCAGAGTGGATTTTCCCGAGCCGATGGTTCCCATAATGGTTACGAACTCACCGGAATTTATGGTGAAATTGACGCCTCGCAGAGCATGTACGGTTTCACTCCCTACGATAAAATTGCGTCTTATGTTTTCTAATCGAATGATTTCGTTCGTTGTCATGTCGGTTTCCTGATTATTTCTTTTTTCCCGGCGGTTTGGGCATGAACGGGCTTTCTTCTTTCTCTTCCGATGATTGTCGATTGGTAGCGTTTATATTACTTTTGCGGTCTATGGCTACGGTTTCACCGGCTTCCAACCCGGAGCAAATTTCGACGTTTACGCTATTGTCCATGCCTACGACGACCTTACGAGGTTTCCATTCTTGCCCGTCTTGTACCCAGACGATTTTCAAGCTGTCGTTTCCGGATATTTCTTGTTGAGGCAAATCTTCCGGTTCGTGGCGTTTTTTGCCCGATGGCGGATCGGGAACGAATCGAAGGGCTTTGAGCGGTATATTCACGACATTGCGGCGTTCGGCGGTGTAAATGGTGATGTTGGCGGTTAATCCCGGTTTTAATTTCAAATCGGGATTATGGGCAGAGATAACCACTTCGTAAGTGACTACATTGCTTTCTTCCGTGGCCTCTAAGCGCACTTGTGTGACTGTTCCCTCAAACGTGTCGTTGGGGTAAGCGTCGACGGTGAATATGACTCTTTGCCCCTCTTGCACCCCGCCAATATCGGCTTCATCGACATCGGCTATAACCTGCATTTGGGTCAGGTCGGCAGCAATGGTAAAGAGGGTCGGCGTTTCGAATCCGGCAGCTACGGTTTGTCCTTCTTCGACCGCCCGACTGATGACTACGCCGTCAATAGGCGAAGTAATAGTGGCATAAGCTAAATTTCGTTTAGCCTTAGCCAGATTTGCCTCGCTGCTTTCGAAGGTGCTTTTAGCTTTTGCGTAGTTGTATTTCGACTCTTCGTATTCGGTGTCGCTGATGAGTTGTTTCTCGTGCAGGGCCTTGTTTCTGAAAAAGTTTTTTTCTTGATATTCATATTCGGCTTTTGCTCCGTCGTACGTGGCCTGCTGGGAGGTGAGTTCGCTTTGCAAAGTGACTTTATCCATTTCGGCGATGAGTTGTCCTTTGGTTACGATGGAGTTGTAGTCGGCATACAGTTTGTCGATGATACCCGATACTTGTGTCCCGACTTCGACTTGTGTGACTGGCTCGATTGTCCCGGTTGCCGTGACGGCTTCCGAGACATCTCCCCGTACAGCCTGAGCCGTTTCGATAACATAGTTCGCGCTCTTCGACTTCCCGCCGAAACAGAACCAGAGTATGGCGATGGCGACAATGGTCGATACGGTAGCGATGATGATTTTTTTTGATTTCATATTTCGATGACAGTTTATATTCGAGTTAGTCGAGGGTAAGAGGTTTGTTTTCGTAATAGTCGAGTAGTTTCAAATTGAGCAAAGCCATGAAACGGGATTGCAGTTCTTCTTGTTGAGCCGACAGCCAGTTGTTTTTCGCCGTGAGCATCTCGACCGTATTTTTCATACCGAGGTAGAATTGTTCTTCGGTGAGTTCGTAGGAGGTCTTTGTGGCGTTGAGCTGTTCTTTTGCCGCAAGGTATTTCGATTGGGCGGACGAAGCGTCGAGCCATGCGTTTTCTATTTGGTTCAGCAAATCCTTTTCTTGATTTTTAAGATCCAATTGGCTGATTTTTTGTTGAATTTTTGCCCGTTCGACAGCCGATTTGTTAGAGCGACGGCTATATATAGGGACGGATAGTGTCAGCCCGACCGATTCGTTGAATCCTTGTTTCATTTGAGTCCCGAAACTCCCGTTGTTCCCTGTATTGTGTCCGCTGCCTATACCGGCATTCAAGGATAGATTGGGGTAGTAGCCGGCTTTGGCATTCGCTATATTCAGTTCGGCTACTTCGAGTTCTAATTTACCGCTCTGTATGGAGGGGACGAATCCTAACGCCGTAGTATAGACCGTGCTTTTATCGGGTAGGGGAACGAGAACTTTGCTTTCGTCGATTTCGGGAGTTGCCAGATTCATCTCTTGATTGATGTCGAGCTCGAGTAATTGTTTTAGTTCGAGTTTTAATTGGTCTCGATTGGCTTCAGCGGTGACTAATTGGTATTTGTCGTTACTGTATTGGGCTTCGAGCTGGGCCAAATCGCTTTTGGAAATAGAGCCGGCAGCCAGTAATTCGCGAGATCGTTCTACTTGGCGAAGGGAAACTTCTACGGTCTGTTTGCAAATGTTCACGGCTTCCTCGGCATAGAGTATTTGGAGGTAGTCGGTGAGGATTTCTATTTGCAAATTATCGAGTGTCTCTTTGAATGCGTATTGTTGTTGCTTCTCTTGTATTCGGTTGGCTTTAATCGTGTTTCGCCGTTTCCCATCGAAAATTGTCCATGATGCGTCGATTCCGTAGGTTCCCGTATAGACGTTTTTGCCCGACCGGCTGCCGTCGGCCATCGGATAGTTGTTGTAATTATGGGAGGTCGAGAAGTCGAACGAAGGAAAAAGTTGAGCTTTTGCCTCTTTGGTGTTAACCTCGCTTTCTTCTACGGACAGCTGGTTTTGTTGCAGGGTGATGCTGTGGTCACGGGCGTATTCGAAACAGTCTTGTAATGTCCAAGTAGAGGGTGTTTTTTCTTGTGCCCATAAAGCGGTACTGCATAGAAGCAGGGGGACTCCGGTGGATATTATTAATTTTTTCATCTTCGATACGTTAAATTTCGATTCAAATTTAACATTTAGCCGGCGGTGAAAAAAAAGTAATAGAAAGAGTCCCTTTTTTTGGGGATAAAGTATCTTCTTTTATCGATAAACGGGTAAAAGTATTCTATGTTTTTATTTTTGTAAAAAGGAAGAGGAAAATTCCGACTGGAATTTTCCTCTCTAAATATTTGTTATTTATAACTTTAATAGAAAAGCAAAATGAGCAGTTGAGCCGAAAGCACCCGCAGGAACATGGCGAGGGGGTAAACCGTCGAGTAGGCTACCGATGGGGCATCGTTCCCCGATACCTTGTTGCCATAGGCGAGGGCGGGGGGGTCGGTACAAGCTCCTGAAAGTAATCCCATGATAGAGCAATAGTTGATCTTGTAGTGTGCCCGGGCAATAATTCCGATGATGAGGAGTGGAATCACGGTGATGAGAAATCCCCACCATACCCAAATGAGTCCGCCAGACATAATCGTGTTGACGAATTCGCCTCCTGCCGATATACCTACACTGGCTAAGAAAAGACAGATACCTATTTCCCGTAGCATGAGACTGGCTCCGGTCGAAGTGTAAGTGACGAGGTGAATTTTATGACCAAAGCGACCCAAGAGAATTGCAACGACCAGCGGTCCACCGGCTAATCCCAACTTCATGGGAACACTCATTCCCGGAATGGCAAGGGGGATACTTCCCAATATGATACCGAGGAATATACCTACGAATAGTGTTACCATGTTGGGCTCATGGAGGCGTTTCGTAGAGTTACCGAGTTTCTCGGCCAAACGATTGATGTCTTCGATTCGTCCTACAACGGTAAGACGGTCTCCTATTTGTAATTCCAGATTAGGATTGGCTAGAAGATCAAGACCGGCTCGGTTTACACGGGTCGCATTCAACCGGTATCCCATTCTGAGACGTAGGCTTCCGATCTTGCGTCCGTTGAATTCGGGGCGGGTAACCAGTATTCGACGAGAAACCACAGGGGCAGGAATAGCTTCCCAGTTCATTTCGACGGGGCGACCTATAAATGCTTCCAATGCGCTTTCGTCATGTAAAGAGAGGACAACGAGAAGCAAGTCTCCTTCTTGGAGTGTCGTATCTGAGTTGGGTATGATTACTTCGTCATTATGTTTAATACGCGATACTACAAAATTACGGTCGATGAGTTTGGTCAAATCGTCGAGAGTCCTGCCAAAGATAAGTTTGTTTTCTACTTTATAAGTAACGACATGCGGGACGAGTTGGCTCGATTGGTTTTCTTCTTCGATTTGTCGACTTTCTTTTTCCATTTTAACTTTGAAAATCGCCCGGATAACCAGCATGGAGGCGATGATTCCGATTACTCCCAACGGATAGGCGGCCGCATATCCGAGAGCGATTTCTGGAACCTCGGAAATGGACCCGTCGAATTTGAGCTGTGAAAGCGTTTGTTGCGCTGCTCCTAATCCCGGTGTGTTCGTGACAGCCCCCGAAAGAATACCTACCATCATGGGCATACTTATTTCTCCCTGATGTATAAAGTAGAGGGTGAGAGCGACCGCTATGTTGAGTATGACAATACCGACAGCCAGCATATTTAGGGTTAGTCCTCCTTTTTTAAAGGAAGAGAAAAAACTCGGTCCTACTTGCAGTCCAATGGAATAAATGAATAGAATCAGCCCAAACTCCTGTACGAAATGGAGTATGTTTTTTTCGGCGGAAAAACCGAAGTGCCCGGCAATCAAGCCGACGAAAAGTACAAATGTGACTCCTAATGAAATGCCGAAGAATTTCATCTTTCCTAAGGCTACACCCAATGCGATGACAAATGCATACAGGATAACGGTGTGGGCTACCGAGGCGTCATTGAATAATAGATTTTGAATCCAATCCATTGCAGATAAATAGTATTTTTTTAATTTTTTTGCAAAGGTAGCAATAATCTGTATAAACAATCCTTTAAAGGAAGATTTTGTTTGTGCATTTTGAGAGCCGGTTCGATTTATTTGCGTATGAAACGAAAAAAGCCTCAGACATCACGTCTGTGGCTTTCCATCAAGTCAATACACTTTTTTATGCTAAGAGCCTTCCTCGACCATGCTCCCGCACAGTTTCCGGAATATTTCAGTTAGATTTGTCTTCATGTAATAGAATGCGCCGTAATAACAAGTTTGTTATAATCTTCGGCGTATACTATTATAGTTTTAGGATAGTAGATTATTCAATTCTTTTAAAGAGGCTATGTGGTAGTTCGAAACTCTTTTAGCTTGGGGAACCGTTCGTTGGCAGAGCCATGCTGTTTTGCAGCCGATGTCTTTTGCCGGCAATAAGTCGCTGTTTAGAGAGTTGCTGACGCATAGAGTTTCTTCCGGCTCGATATGTAACGCATTGACCGATAACCGGAATATTTCTTTATCGGGTTTGCTCAGGTTCACCATGCTGGATTCAATGACATCGGTGAAGTAGGAGGCCAATCCGAAATCTACCAAAACAGCCGGTAGGTTTCCGTATGATTGAGCGACGATTCCCAAACGATACTGTTTTACCAAGTTTTCGAGTGTTTTTTCGTTTTGTCTTACATACATGATCGCCATGTTATAACAAATCGTGGCTAGTTGTTGGGCATACTTTTGAGTACATCGATTGTCGGATAATAATCCTTTTGAAATAAGATATTTGATTTGAAGCGATAGTTTGGTATGTAAGGTAAAATAAAAATTAAACCAGGGTTCGATTAGTCCTTTTTCGGATATTTCCTTTTCTGCAAATTCATGGGCGGCCAGATAGTCGCTCTTGGTTATAGGTATCCCGATTTCCCTGTATTCTTTCCAAATGAGGTCGAACCAATCACTCCCCTCGGTATCGATTGTACCTGAGAAATTGAATAGAATACCTTTTATGTCGTGTCTCTTTTCCATCGTTTTATTTTTTCTTGAAGATGGGGGCAAAGTTATTTCGGGAGGTGATTCTTCACAAGGTCGTAATGGGCATATAATTGTCCTAAATTTCGGATTTGTGAATTTTGATTGTTTCTGCGTTTGCTTTACACTACCTTTGTATTTTGTAAAATAAAAGAAGATGAAGGAGTTGGTTATTTTTGATTTGGACGGGACTTTGTTAAACACGATTGCCGATTTGGCTATCAGTACGAACTATGCTTTGCATCGTTGCGGTTTTCCAAAACATAGGGAGGAGGAATATTTTCATTTTGTAGGGAACGGAATAACTAAATTGTTCGAGCGAGCTTTGCCGGAAGAGTGTCGTTCGTCGGATAATGTATCTCGTGTGAGGAGCTATTTTTTGGAATATTACTCGGTACATAATACCGATTATACTCGCCCTTACGATAAAGTGGAGGAATTATTGTCTGTTTTAAATTCTCATGGTGTGAAAATAGCTGTGGCGTCGAATAAATATCAGGCAGGAACCCAAAAGTTAATACAGTATTTTTTCCCCGGAATCGATTTCGTATCTGTATTGGGACAGCGTGACGGCATTCCGGTAAAGCCAGCTCCCGATATTGTATATGAAATTCTAAATAAGTCGGGGGTTGAGGCGGAAAAAGCCCTGTATGTGGGAGATTCAGATGTAGATATGTTTACCGCGAAGGCTGCCGGGGTCGAATCGGTCGGTGTAACATGGGGATTTCGGAGCCGTGAAGAATTGATTGAAGCCGGAGCTTGTCATTTAGTGGATAGTCCCATCGAGATACTCCGGCTCAGTCTATAATTAGTGGGGATTGTCTTTTAACTCTTATATTCGCAGGTAGGGAGGAAAAAAATTTCGCAGAGACATCTTAGTCCGTCCTTCTCCCCTGCCGTGTCCCGTAGCCTTACGAGGTGTTTTGTTAGCCATATAGGAGTGGTGTCACGCAGTGACGGGGTGTGACCCTTACAGCCAAAAAGTCTATGAAATCTTTCCAACCCCTCTTCTCAGAAACTGCCGTTTCTTCGGTGTCTCCCCTATATGGCTACCGCCACACAGGGGAGAAGTGTAAATACAATTATCTCATTCGTTAAAACGATGTAACAGACTGTTGTTAAGCCTCTTCCCCTGTGTTTTGCACAGTAAAATATAGGGGAGGTGTCCGCCGGACGGAGGGGTTAACTCTTATAGCTAAAAAGTTTATGAAATCTTTCCAACCCCTCTCCTCTATATTGCTACACGACTTCCCGTAAGGCTACGGGACAAGGCAGGGGAAAAGGAGGAACGCAACCCATCTCATTTGCTAAAATTCAGGTCTATCCCCACTAAATTTCTACTGAACCGATATTTTGGTTTTGTGAAATTGGGGATTCTTTTGTGAAGCGATAAAAAAGTAACAACCCCGCTTCACAGCGGAATTGTTACATAACCAAAATATATAGAATAGTTAATCGAAAAAAATAGTCTGTAATATTTACATGGGGCGATTAATTAATTGTGATACAAATATATCTAAATTTTATAAAGAACCAAAACAGTATCGACAAAAAGCGTAAACATGTCGCTTAACCGCCCGTTTTTTTTGTTATATGTCATATATTATTCGGGGATATTTATTTCCAAAGAAATTTCTTGTCCGCTTTTATTTTCGCCTACTTGTGTCGTTCGGGTGTAATAGACGACGAGAGGCCAACCGGTATCGGCGTGTATATAAGTGTCGTTTTGGTCTTGGGCCATAATAATCGGAATTTGAGAACTGTCAATCGGTTTTCTCCTGTCTTCTTCGGGTAGATTGCTCTGTATGAGTTCTATAAATTGCTTTATGGCTTGGTCGGTATTTACTATTGCGTCGCTGGCTATGCGAAAGGACCCGTTTTCGGGATCGACTTCATCGATCCAAAATGTTCTCATACCTTTACAGGGTGCACCACCGAGAAGAGATGGGAAATTTTCTTCGATTTGATATTCTTCGTCAAAATCCATTTTACAACCGTGATAGTAGAGTAGAAAGGATAGTTCTTCGAGTGCGGTGGATACTACGACGGTCGTGTCGCCCATCTGTTTGGACAGGGTGGATTTGAGAAACCGGAAGAGGGAATCTTTTTGCGCTTCGGAACCTTGTTGGGCGCTCAATGCTTCGGCCGTCATTTCGGCGGCTTTCAGGTAACGAGACCTCAGTTTGTCGAAATTGACAAGCCGTTTTATCGTGCCCAATTCGTTTGTCTCGACGATGACTGTGTCGTTGCCGAAAGTACGGCTTATTCGAGAGGTGAGTTCTCGGCTTATACTGTCCGAACCAGAGCGAATGGCGTTGGGAGTATCATAAACGGCTTGTAGCGTATAGCTGTTTTCGGTAGAGTCGATAACCGTGATATTTATCTTGGATATGGTTCTTTCCCACGATATGGTGTCTTTGCCCTGTATGTTGTATTTGTAATAATCGTACAGATAATCGTAACTGTCACCTTTCGACCAATAGGCTACAACTTGTACCGTAGAATCGTTGAGATTGATTTGGGCAGATAATGTCGTTACTATGCAGACTAATAAGGAACTGAGAATGGCTTTGGTTTTCATAGTAAGTATGGGTTTGATGATTCGTATATCTTTGAAACCGTTTTATTGTAATCGGCTTCAAAGATATACATAAAAATCTGATTGTGATTTTCTCTTTCCCCCTATTATAGTATATATAATATTATTATTTCTTATCGGAGAACGGGAGTTTGAACCCTTGTTTGTTCAAATAGCCTTCCATGTCGTAGCCCAAAGCTATCCGGTAATAATCTAAAATATGGGTGCACCAGTCGTTTTCGGAGGTCGTCCCGCTGCGGTGGCGATTATATTCGGATATGGTTTGGTCGTATTGTTCGAGCTCGGGAGCCATGTCGTCGGTACGGTAATGATTGTGGTGTATGACTAATGATAGCGGTTGTTTGGGCTTTACGTCGGGTGATTCTCTGGGTATGCCCAATGTGAGTGCACAAACGACAAACGTACCTTCGGGTAATTTTAGAATTTCGGCTATTTTCTCCGGATTGGCTGTACGAGCATAACCTACGCAGCAGCTACCGAGTCCGGCGGCTTGGGCTGCTACTACCGCATTCTGCATGGCTAGGGCAGCATCGATGATTCCTACCATAACGCCGTCGAGCGTATTCTCGAAATGAGGATTGTCGATTCTCTTTTTTTGTGCCAAGATGTCAATTTTATGATAGTCGGCGCAGAATACCAGTAAAGTGGCGCAAGTTTTAATTTGTTTTTGGTTTGTAATGGCGTAGAGCTCTTCTTTAATGGATTGATCGTCGATAGCTATTACTGAGAATTGTTGCCCGTTGTAACTTGTCGGGGTATTCGCGATGGCTCGATAGATGAAATCGAGTGTCTCGGACGGTATCTTATCGTATTCGTAGCGACGGACCGATGTGCGGTTCAGTAAAGTTTCTTCGATTGTTTTCATAATGAATGATATTTTGAGTTAAACGATTAAGTGTATAGAAAGGTTTTCAAGTCATTTGTTCCAGTTCTTTAAGTCCTGTCTGGAAGTAATCTTGTTTCCAGTCCTGAGGACGGATTATTTCTCCGTTCCAGACAACGATGTCGATGTCTAATGGAATTTTACCGGAAAGTTTCGATTCGGGGGTACGGCCGTGTGCCTTCTCCATCGTTTTTAAGACATTATGTAGTTCTTGATGGTCAGTATCGGTGAATATTTTAACTACGGCATTGAGGTAGTTGGGGCTTTTTATGCTTCCGCAAGCTACCGTTTCATAAATAGAAGAAGATGCGGCAACGAGTCCCATTTCCTGTAATTCGGCAAATGCGTTATTCATTTGTCGCAGTTTGTCGGGCGTGTTTGAGGCTAGGCTGATCAAAACTGTATTCATGACACATCTTTTAGAGAGAGTTGTATACGTTTCCGTTCTCGGTCGATACCGATGACACGGACTTTAAGTGGTTGGTGCATAGAGACGATCTCGGTCGGATTGGAGATATATCGGTCGGCCATTTGCGAGATATGTACCAATCCGTTTTCTTTGATACCGATGTCGACGAAACAGCCGAATTGGGTAATGTTGGTGACTATACCGTTGAGAATCATTCCTTCTTGTAAGTCGTCTATCGTTTTGACTTTGGCGTCGAATTCCATCATTTCGATATAACGGCGAGGGTCCCGGCCGGGCTTGTCGAGTTCGGCGATGATGTCGGATAGAGTGGGCATACCCACATCGCCGGATATGTAGTTTTTGAGGTCGAGCTGTTTTTTCAGCTCTTTGTTTTCTATCAGATCGCTTACGGTGCAGTTCAGATCGTCCGCCATTTTTTCTACGATGGGATATCGTTCCGGGTGGACGGCAGAATTGTCGAGTGGATTTTGTGCATGGGGAATACGAAGGAACCCGGCGGCTTGTTCGAACGCTTTGGCTCCCATGCGGGGTACTTTGAGCAAGTCGGTTCTTCGGGCGAAGTCTCCGTTCTCTTTGCGATAATCGACTATGTTTTGAGCGAGTTGAGGGCCTAATCCCGATATATAAGTGAGTAGGTGCTTGCTGGCGGTGTTTACGTTTACTCCCACGGAGTTTACACAAAACTCAATCGTTCGGTCGAGCGATTTTTTCAGTTTGGTTTGGTCGACATCGTGTTGATATTGTCCTACCCCGATAGATTTCGGGTCGATTTTGACTAACTCGGCTAACGGATCTATGAGTCTGCGACCGATAGATACAGCACCACGTACCGTCACATCGTGTTCGGGAAATTCTTCCCGAGCTACTTTTGAGGCGGAATAGATAGATGCGCCGCTTTCGCTGACGACGAAGACCTGTATCTTGCGGTCGTAACGGAGGTTTGTGACGAATTGTTCCGTTTCCCGTCCGGCAGTTCCGTTTCCGATGGCGATAGCTTCGATTTTGTAGCTTTCTACCAGCTGTGTGAGTTTGCGTGCAGCTCCTACCGAATCTTGACGAGGCGGGTGAGGGTATATGGTTTCGTTGTGTAATAGATTTCCCTGAGCGTCGAGACAAACTACTTTACAGCCGGTTCGGAATCCCGGGTCTATGGCTAATACTCGTTTTTGTCCTAATGGTGGTGCTAAAAGTAATTGTCGCACGTTTTCCGCAAAAATTCGGATAGCTTCGTTGTCTGCCTTTTCTTTTGAGGCGGCGGCGAATTCACTTTCTATGGAAGGGCGCAGAAGTCTTTTATAACTATCTTTTATCGCTTTATCGACAAGGTTCGACGTTTCTCCTGAGCCTTTGATAAATATTTGTTGTAACCGTTCTATCGCTGTATCGTCGTCGGGGGTAATAGAAACTCTGAGAATACCTTCATTTTCTCCTCGTCTCACCGCTAAGATTTTATGGGAAGCACAACGTCGTAACGGTTCGCTCCATTCGAAGTAATCGCGGTATTTATCGCCTTCGGTTTCTTTCCCTTTAATGACTTTCGCATGGACGACAGCGCTGTGCTCGAAACAACGCCGAATGGTATTTCTGGCTCGTTCGCTCTCGGAGACCCATTCGGCGATGATGTCGCAAGCTCCTTCGACCGCTGTTTGTTCGTCGGGGATTTCGGGAGTAACGAATCGGGCGGCACTCGTTTTTATGTTTTCGCTTTTTTGCGCCATGATGATTTTGGCGAGGGGCTCTAATCCGTGTTCCCGGGCTATCTCTGCACGGGTTCTTCTGCGGGGTTTATAGGGTAGGTATATATCTTCGAGCTCGGTAATGTCCCAACAAGAATCTATGCGTTGTTTCAACTCTTCCGACAACTTTCCTTGTTCCTCGATTGTCGAAATGATAAATTTTTTTCGTTTTTCGGTCTCGCATAGTTTATCGTATGCTTCCTTGATATTACCTATTTGTACCTCGTCGAGGGAACCGGTAGCCTCTTTGCGGTAACGGCTGATGAAAGGAATAGTGGCTCCGTTGTCGAGCAGTTCGATTGTTTTTTCGATTTGTTTCTCGGCAAAACCCAGTGATTGTGACAGGAGCTTGTATATCGATGTATTCATGATTCTTTCTTTAATGTTATAATCGTGATTTCGGGGCGGGCGCCGATTCGCATGGGAAGGAATACACAACCGATACCTTCATTGACGTATAACATTTGGTGTTTATCGGGGGCGGTATATAGACCGCTCCATTCGGGATACAAGGGTTCGGCAAAAGAATATTCAAATCCTTTCCAGCCTAATTTCAGCTGCATGGCGTGGGTGTGTCCCGATAAAGTGAGGTCGATGTTCGAGTGTGGAATAACTTCGTGTTTCCAATGCAGCGGGTTGTGAGAGAGCAGTATTTTGAAGACCGAATCGTTCAACGAGGAATATGCCAGATCCAATTTCCCGTATTGCGGGAAGGGTGGAAGCCCCCAATTTTCAACACCGATAAGGGCGATACTGTCGTTTCCCCGGCGAAGAAATACCGAACGATTGTTCAACATCGTCCAACCCATTTTTTCCTCGTCGACGATGAGCGAACGGAGTGTTTGTTCTTTTTCTTCGGGGTTTCCCCAATGGAAATAGTCGCCGTAATCGTGATTCCCCAAGATAGAATATACTCCATCGGGCGCGGAGAGACGGGAAAGTTCGTTCATGTAAGGAGGCAGTTCGTTTCCTCGGCGGTTGACGAGGTCTCCCGTAAAAACGATAAGGTCGGGGTGTAGTTGATTAATGCGGTTTATCCATCGGGGCAAGTAATTGGCTGCGGAGCCCAAAGTTTCAAGGTGGAGGTCGGAGAATTGGACGATGCGATATCCGTCGAAGTCTTCCGGCAAATTGGGAAAAGAGATTGTCCTGTAATTATATATGGGGTGTTGTCGGGCATAGAATGCGCCGTAGAGCATGGACCCGATGACATACAGGGCTAATGCCGTACCGATCATGTGACCCCATTTCCCTTTCTTCCTTTTCCATAAACGGGGGACGTAATCGAATAAAGAAAATATGGAGTAAAACCATTTGGGCATGTAGACCAAGAAGAAAATATAGAATATCCACATGGAGATATTTATATCGAGCTTCCCCGGAAAAGCGAATAGCCCCGTCACCCCTATACACACGAGAAGGAGAGTGACTAAGGAAAGGCCCCACCAAAGAATTTTTATCCATTTAGATTTATGACGGAAGTTGCGTCGAAAGATATAGAAATCGGCCGATAGAGCCAACAGTGGAAGTAAAATGAGAAGAAGGGGTAACCGCATATAATTTTATCGAATGTTGAGAAGGAAACGATGAGTGTTGCGTTGAAAACACTCATCGTTTCCTTATTGTGTTGTCATTTAGGCTTCTTGCCCTAATGCTATCAATTGATTTTTCAACGGATTGGCGTACATGGAGAGAATGCGCTCTTTTAGGAAGTCTTTGTCTTTACTCGTTACGTCGGGGATTTTTGCCAATTGTGAGTTTAGGTAATTGGCAAAAGTGGTTTGGTCTTTATTTGTGTAACGGTCGGCGAAACGTTTCTGTCCGTCTAGAATATCGTAAGCGATATAATTACCGGGATATATTTTATAATTGGTATGAATGGCCTTGTCTATTACTTTGAGTATGTTGGACAGTAATTCCGATTTTTCGTCGATTGCCGATAATTTGTCGAGTTCGTCGTTGATGCACGGGGATATTTGAAAATGTACACGACCCTTGAAGCCGAGTAGACCTATTTCCATGCTGTGCAAATCGTCTCTTTGGGATTTTTTAAAATCGGGATTGTCTCGTTTGAGCAGGAACTCGTGTGCTTTGAGATAGTCGCAGGGATCATATTCGTAGGATATGGAGACCGGAACAATGTTTATTTCTTTCAAATTATTGATGAGGTCTCCCTCTCCGGATATGCCTAACATTTTAATGAGAGATTCTTGTGTGCGGTCGTCGGAATCTTTCGAACGGCCTTCCCGTTGGGCTATCCATACCGATTCGTTTTTTTTCGTTATAGCGAAATGTATGTATCCCGATAGCTGTCGGGCGGCATCGAGCATTTGGCGCACGCCTACGTCTCGTTTGACGATAAAACTCTTATTGAGCCGAACTAAATCGGATATCCAGTCGTATATGAGCAGATTGTTTCCGATGGCTATTTCACTGGTTTTTATTCCGTTTCGAATGAGTAGCAGATTGAGTAGAGAGGCATCGAGCACAATGTCGCGATGGTTGGACATGAATGTGTAGCTTTTTGCCTTATCGAGTACATCGAGATTGTTCCCGGTAAGTCCTTTGGTGGTTTTCTGAGTTAGCCCTTCTAGGAAAGAGCGCATAACCAGTAATTGAAAGTCTTTTTTGTTGTCGATAGTCAACAATTCTTGGCAGAATAGTTCGTAGTTAATGTCGCGGAGTACGTAACGAACAGCGTGCTCGAATCCGGGTTCTGTAACCAGAACTTTCATTTTGTCGTGAAATTCACTGTCGTAAAAAGGTCGAATATCGTCAAATTCTTTTGGGCATTCCATAACATTAATATTTTTAAGGTATAGAACCGTCTATTGTTTTTATTCTTATGTTTTATATATCTCGATTGGCCGTATAATTACGCCATTTGTCAAACAGCAAGGTCATATCTTGCGGTATGGGGGAATCGAAAAACATCTCTTCTCCTGTTACGGGGTGTTTGAATCCGAGAGTTTTGGCGTGTAGGGCTTGCCGGGGGCAAATTTCAAAGCAGTTTTGTACAAATTGTTTGTATTTGGTAAAGGTCGTTCCTTTGAGAATTTGGTCTCCCCCGTAACGTTCGTCGTTAAAAAGAGTGTGTCCGATATGTTTCATGTGTACCCTAATTTGGTGTGTCCGCCCAGTTTCGAGCTTACACTCGACGATAGAAACATATCCCAATCTTTCTAAGGTTTTATAATGAGTTACCGCATGTTTACCGAAGTCTCCCTCGGGAAATACGGTCATTTGTAATCTGTCTTTGAGGCTACGACCGATATTTCCGGTTATCGTTCCTTCGTCATTTTCCATAATACCCCATACCAAAGCTACGTATTGTCTTTGGGTAGTTTTATGGAAAAACTGTAATCCCAAGTTTGTTTTGGCTTCGGGAGTCTTGGCTATGACTAATAATCCGGAAGTGTCTTTGTCGATACGGTGTACCAATCCCAAACGGGGGTCGCTTACATCATAGTCGGGGGTATCCCGGAAATAGTATGCCAGAGCGTTTACCAGTGTCCCGCTATAATTCCCGTGTCCGGGGTGTACGACCAATCCTGCCGGTTTGTTGACAACCAAGACGGTTTTGTCTTCGTATACGACATCGAGCGGTATGTCTTGGGGTATGATCTCGAATTCGTATCTGGGTCGATCCATGACGACAGACACGACATCGAGCGGCTTTACGCGATAGTTCGACTTGACCGCTTTCCCGTTTACGAGAATACAGCCAGCTTCGGCTGCCTGTTGTACCCGGTTACGGGAAGAACTTTCGAGACGTGCTACGAGAAATTTATCTACTCGTAATAGATTTTGTCCTTTGTCTGCCACGAACCGGAAGTGTTCATACAATTCCCGCTCACCTTCTTCTGCGATGATTTTGTCATCGGCTTCTATGTCTTCGTCGCAAGTGTTCATTGCATTCGAGATTGTTTAGTTAAACCAACTTTCATCGGTGAGAGGTGCTTCTTCCGCATTTTGTGGAATCTCGTCGATCGTCGAGTCGGGATATTCTTCGGGTATGCCGTCTCCCACAAGTAGAGTTAAGGAACTTCCCGCAGGAATTTTATCTCCTTGTTCGAGGTTTTCGCCTTTGTATTGTATACCGATAACGAGATCGGGGTATTCCGATGGTACATTTTGTGTTTTAATGTCTGTCAACCCTACACTTTCTAAGGTGGAAAGAGCTTGGCGAAGCGACATATCGGAGACTTTTGGACAAGAAATCATTCTGGGGGAGTAAGCGTTGATCGATAGATAAATAATTCGACCGTCTTTTACTTTGCTGCCGCCCGCAGGGGTCTGTTCGATGACACTGCCCAGAACCGCACCGTCGATAAACAGAGAGTCTATTATGTCGTACCGAAATCCTTCCCGATCGAGAATGCGTAGAGCATCGGGTAAAATCATTGTTTTGACCTCGGGGACAATGACCGCTTTCCCGTGCCGTGTATATAGCTTTAACCCGTATAGAGTGAGTGCTATCAGCAGAAAAAAAACGATAATCATCAATACTAACGTTTTGATTATCGGGTGCTTTTTGAAAAAATCAATTATTTTTCCCATAATCGCTTAGGTGCATAACTTATCTAAGATTTCACAAAGATAGGGAAAATAGCTTGCAACGGTGTTAACTTAATTATTTTTATGACAAAAAGATTTTGTCCTTCCAATATTTCTTTGGTGAAATGAAGAGCTGCATGATTCCTTTTTCGAATTTGAGGAAGAATATAATTTAACATTTATAACTTAAATAATCTGTCTGTTCTTGATTGATATTCGATAATGATTTACTTTTGCAAGAAAAAATAAGCTTCTGTATATTATGAAAAGGAGTAATTTGGTATGGGTTGTTATCGCTGTTCTGGTCGTCGCATTGTTGGGAACCGGGATTTTCATATACATGCAACATAAAGCAATGTCCGATTTCAAGGAGCAAGTGGAGATAGACAAACAGCGGAGCGAGCTTGAAAAAGAATATAGCGATTTGGCTGCCCAGTACGATCAGTTCGAGGGACAGAAGATGATGTTCAATAACGATTCGTTGATCGAAAAGCTCGATGCCGAGAAGGTGAAAGTTCAACGATTGTTGGAAGAGTTGCGGACTGTGAAAAATACGAGTTCGGCTCGTATCGAGGAATTAAAGCGGGAGTTGACTACGCTGCGGGGAATTATGCGTCATTATGTGATGCAAATCGATTCGTTGAATGTTGCCAATAAACAGTTGCGGGAAGAGAATGCGAAGGTGACCCGGCGGTATAGAGAGGTAGCGCAAACAGCAAGTCAATTGAAACAAGAACGAGAGGAATTGACCGAAAAGGTAACATTAGCGGCAAAGCTCGATGCCGTAGGTATTGTGGTGACTCCGATAGATTCGAGAGGAAAAACTGCAAAAAAAATTAAAAAGACCGATAAAATAAAGATAACATTCTCCATAGCCAAAAATGTAACGGCCGAAGTCGGTGAGAAATATATTTATGCCCGTATTGTAAAACCCGATGGAGATGTATTGGTGAAAGATAGGGCCGATGTATTTCCTTTTGAAGATCGTGAAATAAATTATTCTTGCCGAAAATTGATTGAATATACAGGTGAAGAATTGAATGACGTGACAATGTATTGGGCCGTGGAAGAATTTTTATATCCCGGGGAATATCGCGTGGATATCTTTGCCGATAACTATAAGATAGGGACTCGTTCGTTCACTTTGAAACAATAGCTTCCGCCTCTGTATTTGTTTGGAGAATCGGGCCGATGTGAAAGTATGGGTAAAGCTCTTCCCGATTTTATCGATATTTTGGCTTTGTCGATAATTTGTGGGGAGGCAGACTTGAATTTTAGCGATGAATCTCTTGTCGATAAGTGTATTCCTGTCTTCTTGATGAATGGTTAAAAAGCGGCCGAATAGATTCTTGAAAAATTTAACCCCTCCGTCACTACGTGCCATCTTCCCTATATTTTGCCGTGCAAAACACAGAGGAGGAGTTTAAAAGTAACCCTCTATTCATTTGTGAAGTGCCCCAAAAAATTGAACAAGTTGAACCTAACCGGAAACATTTCACTTCATAGTTAGTACCAGATTATTCAACTCCTCTCCTCTATTGAAATCTCCGAAGTGAGTTTTAGCCCTCTCCCCCTGTGTCGCGCAGCAATAGGGGAAGAGCCCGCAGGGCGAGGGGGGTGAAAAAATCATATAATCTTTGATTGAGGGGTTAGAGGTATAAAAGGAGAAAATATCGACTGAGTTGATATTTTGCGTAGAGAGATGATTCTTCTATGTATCTTATGAAGTATATTTTCGGTAGCATTCTATCGTTTGGTTATTGAGTTTTTTTCGTTCATGAAAAATGCTTTCGAAAATAGCTTTCGAATACAGCGTGGAACAATTCAAAGCCGATTCTTAAAAAATAGTAAAAATAGAAAACTAAAATCTTTAAATATTTGTTTAATGCTAAACTCGGCGTATTTTTGCGGTGTAATGCCGGGTGCATTATTTTTTTAAGAAATAAAATTGTTTATGCAACTATAAGCAAAACAAGTATTAGTTCCGTTAAAGAAAAGTAAGAGATAAATAGAAGCGTATGAAAATAAATGGAAGCATATGGGCAGGGAGGGCATTGTTAGCAGCCTTCTTGTTATCTTTTCTGATGGGTTCGGCACAACAACCGGTTTCGCTCGATTCTTGCCGACAGATGGCATTAAAGAATAATAAGCAACTACGTATAGCCGAAGAAAAGGTGAAAGGGGCAGGCTATACAAAAAAATCGGCTAGGGGAGCTTATTTCCCGGGAATAGATTTTACCGGGTCTTATATGTATAATCAAAAGTCGATATCGCTTTTGGAGTCCGACCAATATTTGCCTACAAAGACATTCGATTTAGCCAGTCAAGAATACAAGTATAATGTGGTAACTAACCCGGCGACCGGGCAACCTATATTGAACAACGGGCAGCCTATACCGTCGACTGTCGCCATGATCCCGAAAGAGGCTTTCGAGTTCGATGTACATAATGTGTATGCCGGGTTGGTGACACTGACGCAACCTATTTTTATGGGAGGTAAGATAAAGGCATTGAACGATATTGCCGGATATGCCGAGAAGTTGGCGGTGTCGCAGAAGAATACGGCCGAGAAGGAAATTATTTATCAGACAGATGAGGCTTATTGGCAAGTGGTCTCTCTCGTTCATAAGAGAAAACTGGCCGAGAGTTATACGGCTTTACTCGATACGTTGAACCGGCATGTACAAGAGATGATAGCCGAAGGAGTTGCGACTCAGTCGGACGGATTGACCGTGGCCGTGAAGTTGAATGCCGCTCAGATAACCCTTGCTAAGGTCGATAACGGATTGGCTTTGTCGCGTATGGCTTTGGCTCAAATCTGCGGGTTGCCGGTCAATTCTATATTTACGCTTGAAGATGAATCGTTGGAGCGTGTAGCTCCGCAGGAGACTCCGTTGTCGTATAATATGGAGGAGGTTTTTAAAAATCGGAACGAAGTGTTGAGTCTTAATTATGCGGCGAAAATCTATGAAAAGAAGAAAAACTTGGCTCTTTCCGATATGTTACCCAAGTTGGCTTTGGTGGGGACTTATTCTTTTACTAATCCCAACGTATTTAACGGATTTAAAAACGAGTTCGACGGTATGTTCAGCGTGGGAGTAATGCTCAATATTCCAATCCTTCATTGGGGAAAGAACTACAATAAGATTCGTGCCGCTAAGAGTGAAGCGGTTGTTGCCAAGTTGGAATTGGCCGACGTGAAAGAAAAGATAGAATTGCAGGTAAGTCAAGCGGCTTTTAAAACTTCGGAGGCTTATAGAACTTATAAAATGGCTGTGAAAAATTTGGAGAAAGCCGATGAAAATTTGAGAAATGCGCAACTTGGATTTCAAGAGGGAGTACTTACGACGACAAATGTTCTTGAAGCTCAAACAGCATGGCTCGAAGCCCAATCGGAAAAAATAGATGCCGAAATCGATACCCGACTTTGCGAGGTTTATTTGGCTAAGGCTTTGGGCACTATGAAATATTGAAAATAGAAAATATAAAAAATAGCAAAACAGATTTACAATGGAAAATCTAAGAGAAAAGAAAGAGCGCAGTTTGGTCGTAGGCCTCATTGCTTTGATTGTCATTATAGTTGTTTTGGCCTTGATCGGATTATTCTTGCTTAAACCGGAGCCCCAAATTATTCAAGGGCAAGCCGAAGCGACACAAGTACGGGTTTCAGGAAAGTTGCCCGGCCGAGTGGTCGAATTCATGGTAGAGGAGGGACAGCATGTTCTGGCGGGGGATACATTGGTACATATTCATTCTTCGTTGGTAGAGGCGAAACTTTCACAGGCCGAGGCTATGGAAACCGTAGCTAAGGCTCAGAATAAAAAGGTGGACAGTGGTACGCGCGTGGAACTGTTGAATTCTGCCTATGATATGTGGCAACAGGCTCAAGCCGGTTTAACGATCGCCAAGAAGACGTATGAGCGTATGCAGTCGTTGTATAAGAAAGGAGTAGTTTCGGAACAAAAACGCGATGAAGCCGAGGCTGCTTATAAAGCAATGGTCGCTACTGAAAGTGCGGCTAAATCGCAATATGAAATGGCAAAGGCCGGTGCGCAGGCCGAGGATAAGGCTGCCGCTGCCGCTATGGTCGCCGCCGCACAAGGTAGTGTCGCAGAGGTCGAGTCTATTTTGTCGGATTCTTATCTGACGGCTCCTACCGACGGTGAAATTTCCGATATTTTTCCGAATGTGGGGGAATTGGTGAGTTTAGGTGCTCCGATTATGAATGTATTGAAACTCGACGATATGTGGGTTTCGTTCAATGTTCGGGAAGACTTGTTAGAAAATTTGACTATGGGAGCCGAAGTACAGGCTATAATTCCGGCATTGGAAAATAAGGAAGTGACTTTGAAAGTATTTTATATTCGGGATATGGGATCTTATGCGGTATGGCGCGCTACGAAAGTTACCGGGCAATACGATGCCAAAACTTTCCAAGTGAAAGCCCGTCCGGTCGAACCGGTCGATAATCTACGTCCGGGAATGTCGGTATTGTTGAAAAGAGATAAAAAATAAAATGGAAGTTCTGTAACTTCGAGAATGTCTATATGTCAGAACGAATGGAATATCAAACGGGGCTTTGGGCTACTATTGTCCGGGAATTGAAACAACTGGTTTCGCGTCCTATCTATGTACTTTGTATGGTAGGAGCGCCGCTATTCAGTTGCATATTCCTGCTTTCCTTGATGCACGAAGGGTTACCTCATAAGATTCCGGTAGCGATTGTCGATCACGACCACACCTCTACGTCTAGGAATTTTATTCAACAGCTTGGATCTCAGGAGTCGGTCGATGTTGCCTATAAGTTGAATAGCTTTACCGAGGCTCGGGAGTTGATGCAGTCGGGTGATATTTTCGGATTTTTGATTATTCCTGAGGATTTTGAAGCGAAGGCTATCGCCGGTCGTCAACCCGAAATTTCTTTTTATACGAATGATGCCTATTACATTCCTGCGTCGCTGCTATATAAAAGTTTCAAAACCATGTCGGTGTTAGCTTCGGGTGCAGTCGTGCGCCAAGTATTACTTTCTGCGGGAGCCGAGGAGTCACAGATTATGGCTAAGTTGCAGCCGATAGCGACGGATATGCATGCGTTGGGCAATCCGTGGATTAGCTATTCGGTTTATCTGAATAATTCTTTTCTTCCCGGGTTATTGCAATTGATGATTCTGTTGGTTACGGTTTTCAGTATCGGATCTGAGATGAAACGAGCCACGTCGAGGGAATGGTTGCGGACTGCCGACGATTCGATTATTATTGCTATTACAGGTAAACTCATTCCCCAAACGATCATATTTTTTTCGATGGGGCTTTTATACTTGTCGTTGCTATACGGTTATTTGCATTTCCCGATGCATAACAGCATTTGGCACATGATTTTCGCGATGTTCTTGTTGGTTGTCGCTTCACAGAGTTTTGCGGTAATTATTATGTGTTTTGCGCCTTCGTTAAGAATTGGGTTGAGTGTCGGTGGTTTGGTGGGAGTCTTGTCTCTTTCTATCGCGGGATTTTCTTTCCCTGTGCCGGCTATGTATTTGCCGTTCCAAGCTATCTCGTATGTATTGCCTGTACGGCATTATTTTTTGATTTATGTAGATCAGGCATTGAATGGAATACCTCTTTATTATTCGCGTGTACATTATGTCGCATTGATTTTGTTTGCGGTGGCATCCACTCCGTTGTTACCCCGGTTGAAAAAGGCTTTGATGCGTCAAGTATATGTACCGTGATGTAAAAATAAAATGATATGAAATTGTTTCATTCTATAAAAATAGGTTTGTCCGACATTTATTACATTTGGCGGCGGGAATACCGTGCTGTTTTTCATGATTTGGGAATCGTGCTGTTTTTCTTTGCTTTACCATTCGCTTATCCGATTGTATATGCCGCAGTGTATAACCCTGAGGTAGTGAGGGAAGTGCCTATGGTCGTCGTGGATAATGCCCGTACCCCTTTGAGCCGGGAGCTCGCTCGTGAGATGGACGCGACACCGAATGCGCATATCGTTTCGTATTGTGCCGATATGGACGAGGCGAAGCACATGATGTATGAAAAGCATTGTTATGGAATATTGTTTATTCCGGAAGATTTCAGTCGAAAAATAGAGCGAGGTGAACAAAGTGTCGTTTCGTTCTATTCGGATATGAGTATTCTCTTGAATTACAAAGGTTTTTTAATTGCGTTGACCGATGTGACGATGAACCTCGGAGGAAAGTTACAGACTCAGGCTTTGGGTGGAGCCACGCAGGAACAAATCAATGTAGCGACACAACCCATTCCGTATAGCTCTATTAATTTGTATAATCCAGAGTCGGGTTTGGCATCGTTTTTGTTGCCTGCCATATTGGTGTTGATTTTACAGCAGAGCCTTATTTTGGGAATTGGTATGATGGCTGGGGGAATTTATGAACATCGACAGTTACACCTGTTTTACAGTGGACGAGAACACATGCACAATAATGTATTGCATTTGGTGATAGGCAAATCATTGTGCTATTTTAGCTTGTATATTTTATGTACGGCATACATATTACATTTTATTCCGTGGCTTTTTAAATATCCGCAGATAGGTAGTCAGGTAGAAATTTATTCTTTTGCCGTTCCGTTCTTGTTATCTTCTATATTTTTTGGAATGACGCTATCTATATTTGTTCGAGAACGCGAAAGTTCTTTCTTGTTGTTTGTCTTTACTTCGGTTATATTTTTGTTCATATCGGGTATTACATGGCCTCGTTATGCCATGCCGGAGTACTGGAAGTGGTTGGGTGCTCTCATTCCGTCTACTTGGGGAATAGAAGGCTTTGTACGTATGAATACGGCCGGGGCTGGTATTTATGATGTGCGTCATGCCTATACGATGTTATGGATTCTAACAGGAGTTTATTTTGTGACGACTTGCTTGGTTTATAGGTATCAGATTTGGAAAGATAAAAAACGAGGCTTTTCGGGAGTGCTCGATTCAGGGATAGATTGAAAGAACAGGTTAGTTATATAGATAGAAGCCGACATCTTAATAGATAGTCGGCTTTGTTGTTTTTTGTGAAATCCATCGATTTTAAAACGGTTTTGATATTTTATTATTATCTTTACGTCCCTTTTCTAAAAATATAACTTAAATAATAGATAATGAACTGTATTTCACGTAACTGTTTGTTGCTTGTCGTTTTGACTTGCTTGTTTCCGTTCTTTGTATTTGCAGAGATTCCTGCCGGATATTATGATGATGCTGTTGGAAAAAGCGGTGAGGATTTGCAAAAAAGTTTGTCTACCATCTTAAACGATGCAACCGATGTAGGTTATAATGGCTTGTGGAATCTTTATAAAACGACAGACAGACGTTCCGATGGGAAAGTGTGGGATATGTATTCCGATATAACGAACTATACTTTTGGAACCGATCAATGTGGCACATATGGGGTTGAAGGCGATTGCTATAACAGGGAGCACTCGGTTCCTAAAAGCTGGTTTAGTGAGCAGTCGCCTATGAAGTCCGATGTGTGGCATGTCTATCCAACCGATGGAAAAATAAATGGAATGCGTAGTAATAATCCGTTTGGAGAGGTAGGCTCTGGCGCATCGAGCTCGAAAAATGGATTTTCCAAATGGGGGAAATGTGTGACTCCCGGTTATTCGGGTACGGTATTCGAGCCGAACGATGAATATAAAGGAGATTTTGCGCGTACTTATTTCTACTTTGCTACTCGGTATCAAAACCGTATAACGAATTGGGGAAGTATATTTGTTTCTAATTATCCTCATATTATCGATTGGCAACTCAATATGTTACTTCGTTGGCACGAACAAGACCCCGTTAGCCAAAAAGAATTGGATAGAAATGAAGCTGTCTATGAGTCGCGTCAAGGAAATCGGAACCCGTTTATCGATTATCCCGAATTGGTCGATCTCATCTTTGGAGACAGTCGTAATATCCCCTTTATGCCAGATGGAGGAGATGCTCCGTATATCGAGGCTCCTCGAAACGGATCGACTGTCGATATGGGAATCGCTTCGGTGAATAGTTCTTCACCGGTAACGGTTCAACTATCTGTTAGAGGACGTAATATCGAGAGTGCTGTTTCGGTTGAAGTAGGGGGTAATGATAGTGAGTGCTTTTCGGTGAATCGTCGGGAACTTACAGCCGATGAGGTTAATAATGGAACAACTGTCGAGTTAGCCTATCGTTCTTCGGTAGTAGGTTCGCACGAAGCTGTTTTGGAAATATCGGGAGGTGGGTTAAAGTCTCCGATTATCGTTAATTTGAAAGGGCAGGCTATCGACGATTTTGTCGCATTGCCGGCGAAAGATATTACGAAAAATTCTTTTGTGGCGGTTTGGACTCCGAAATCGGAAGCAACTGATTATGAATTGAATGTGTGGTACGACGACTATTCGTCGAGTGTTCCTGAGAAGGACATATTGGACGTGACGTTTTCGTCGAAGCCCGATTCGTGGACCTATGAGGGATATACTGCTGTTGAATCGGGAAAATTACGATTAGGTTCGGGTAGTAAGGACGGTAGCGCTACTACTCCTATCCTTGATTTATCGGCCGGAGATGTATCGATAACGGTAGTGGCCGAACCTTATAAAGAAGATCTGTCTGTGTTGTTTGTTTCGGTCGATGGTCAAGAGATTAGCCAGATTAACCTCGATGGTACTACGACCACAACTATTCCGGTGAAGGAGGGAACGAAAACATCAACAATCACCTTGATGGCCAAGAGCGATCATCGGGTCTATCTGCATAGCGTAGTGGTGAAGAGCGGTGGAGGTTCTACCCCTGTTGTTTTAGAAGGATATCCTCGTCGAGTAGGAGATGTAAACGAATATATGGTATCCGATTTAACTCCCGTTGTGCAGTATCATTATACGGTGACTCCCTATATCGGGGAAGAGGCTCAGTCGGTGTCTAATACGATTTCAGTCTCTACGTGGTCGGCTGCTGTCGATGATATGGAGGCAGATCGTGTTTTGATATTTACCTCTGGGAATGTGTTGCATATACTCAATGCCCCGATGAATGCTGTTGCCTCGTGGTATACGATGGACGGGCGTTTGTGTGGCTCGCGGATTTTGCATAGCGAGGAGGTCGAATGGGAGTTGCCCGAAGGAATTTATATCGTGAAGGTTGTATCTCCGTCGTTACAAAATACGGTGAGAGTGCATAGCTCGCGTTGAGATTAAAAATCTGTATTATGAGTACTATGAAAAATTGTGCCCGGATAATTTTCGGGGTATTGGGAATTTCGTTTCTGGGATTTCGGCTTGATGCCACAGTTCCTGCGGGCTATTATTATGCGGCCGATGGAAAACATGGAGCTGAGTTGAAAACTGCATTATACGAAATAATAAGTTCGATGCATACACTCGGTTATGGTAGTGGGGAAGATGCCACGTGGGAGGGCTTCTCCCGAACAGACCGTAAAGACGATGGCAGTGTGTGGGACAGGTATTCCGATGAAATACGCTATTTCGATGGCTTTAATGCCGTCGGGGGCATGCATATAGAGCACTCTTTCCCGAAAAGTTGGTGGGGCGCTTATGAAAATAATGCTTATAGGGATTTGCATCATTTGTTCCCGGCAGACGGATCGGCCAATTCCGCTAAAAACAATTTGCCGTTGGGTGAGGTCACGGGAGTTTCTGGCTTTGACAATGGGGTCTCGAAGGTAGGAAAGAATGGTTGGGGAGTAGATTATACCGACCGTTGCTTCGAACCTGCCGACGAGTATAAGGGCGATTTTGCTCGTGCCTATTTCTATGTCGTAACGGCCTATGAAAACTTGTGTGACTATTGGCAGTCGCCTATGCTCGATAACAATACTTATCCGGTATGGAAAGAGTGGGCGTTGGACATGCTGTTGGAGTGGCATTCGCAAGACCCTCCGTGCGAAAGAGAGTTGGCGAGGAACGATTCGGTTTATACCATACAGGGGAATCGAAATCCTTATATAGATTATCCCGATTTGGTCGAGTATATATGGGGAGCTCATCGGGAAGACCCGTTCAGGTTCCCCGCAGAGACTCTCCCTTTCTTGGCTTTGCCTCGTCGGGATCAAATCATGGATATGGGGGTGATTATGTTGGGTGATAATAAAAGCGAACAACTTGATATATTGGGAAACAACCTCACCTCTTCTTTGTCCCTCTCGTGGGCGATAGGAGGTATATTTGAACTTTCCGATTACGAAGTGTCGGCACAAGAAGTGCACGATGGTTGTACAGTTGAAATATCGTGTCGAGAGCTGAGGAAAGGAGAATATCGCGATACGGTGATTATTTCGGGAGGGGGCATTGAGACCCCGTACCGCATACCGGTACAAGTAGTTTCAGTCCCTTCGTTTATAGAAACCTCGGCATCCGATGTTACGGCCACCGAGGCTTTGATACATTGGATTAATTACCCCGAAGCTATCGATTACCAAGTTTCTCTTTGGTCGGGGAATACCTCTGCCGGAGATTTGATTATTTCGGCTTATGTCGAGGGATCGGGGTATAATAAAGCGATTGAAATCTATAACGGAACAGGAGTCCCGGTCGACCTTTCTGCATACAGTTTGCGAATGGAGGTTAATGGCAGTGGTTCTTTCGTGAACGATACTCCGTTAGGACCTTCTATATTAAATAACGGAGAGACCTATTTATTATTAAATTCGCTATCGACTGATGGGGAGTTAATCGCTAAGGCTTCGCAGATTATTCCCGGGGGAGAAACTTCGCCTCTCAATTTCAATGGGAATGATGCTGTTGCGCTTTGTCGCGATGGTATAATGATTGATGTGGTGGGTGTTGCCGGGGAAATAGCTTATTGGGGGCAAGATAAAACGTTGTATCGCCGTTCCGAGATAACACACCCTACATCACGATATAATGGGAAAGAGTGGATATCGTCTCCGAAAGATGATTTTTCGAGGATAGGGCTTTTTCGTATGCAGCTTGACGACAAACGGGAATATATACAGACCGATAAGTCAATCGGGCTCGTACAAAACTATCGTTTTACCGAATTGCGACCGTTGACTCGCTACACCTATCAAGTGAGCGCTGTTATACCTTTGGGTATAGTAAAGGCCGCATACAGCATGCAATTTGAGACAGATTCTCTGGCTGTGCCGCAGTTGCTCGATGCCTCGGATATAACCGATAGTACTTTCCGAATAAATTGGGAAGAAGTTCAGGGAGCCGATAATTATGAGATAATTTGTTTTACACAGACTGGTGAACAACATGTTTATACTGAGGGATTTGACGAAGTAGATTCGTCCGGAAAACCTCTGCCCGATAATTGGGAGGGAACAGCTTCTGGTAATTATACATCTGCGGCAAGTAGCGGAGTGTCGGCTCCTTCGGTCGCATTGAAAAATACGGGAGAATATTTACAGACCCCTCGGTATAACGAGGGTATAGTAAAGTTTTCGTTTATGTATCGTTTTGCATCCTCCGGGACGGGATCCTACATTGTTGTTGAGAAAGAATCGGATAATAGTTGGACAGCTATTGATACATTGCGATATGTCGATACTTCTAAGAATTATCCCGAATATACCTTTTCGATCGATGAGCAGGTAACTTCGGTAAAAGTCGTTTATGCACATAAAGAAAAAGGAAACGTAGCTGTCGATGATGCTTCGATTACTTATGGAGCTTGTGTTAAGGATATTTTCTCTCAGGAAAAGGTCGGGAATATTACGACTCATGTTATAGAGGGGCTTTCTCCTCAGACAGAGTATGGCTATCAAGTCCGTTCGGTATGTAAAGATGTTGTTTCAAATTGGTCTTCGGTACAGAGAGCCGTTACGGCCGATATCTCGGCTGTTACATCTGTTCGATCATGTGATCCGATCGTATATGTGTCGGGACGGCAAATTATAATAGCGACTCTTTGTGGTTCCGAACGAATATCGGTTTACAATTTATCTGGGCAAATGTTATATGCAGTGGCTGCTGAGGGGAAAAACCAAATAGCGATAAATGTCGATCGAGGAATTTATATAATAAAAATAGAGGCGAGGAATAAAATATTCAATAAAAAAATAATTCTGTAAAATGCAGAATATTATATGGTTATATTTTATTTAAAAAATAATTCAAAAAAACATTGAAAAAAATTTGGAATGTAATAGAGAAAGGCAGTATCTTTGCAGCACTTTCGCAAAACGGGGAGGCCACGGGGCCGCCGTTGGAGAGAGAAGTTCATTGAAGGAATTGAAGAAGCAAGTGTAGTACAGTAAAATAAGAGAGAAA